>Ga0224511_10002703_pt1 | contig 12169 bp, 6 predicted proteins | sample SF_May12_sed_USG_2_FD_169988 | JGI IMG/M metagenome (GOLD analysis project Ga0224511, IMG submission 169988) | Sediment microbial communities from San Francisco Bay, California, United States - SF_May12_sed_USGS_8_1 | ecosystem: Environmental > Aquatic > Marine > Sediment | place: USA... | reverse complement strand
AATGTCAAGGTCACAATAGCTTTTTATGCAAAAACCATGTCCGCTCAATATCTTGAAAAGATTATGCGTGAAAATCATAGTACTTGGTAGGAAGATTGGTCATGGTCAGTAAATGACCCCTATAATTTTTTAGGTGAGTAGGTCAAATGTCAAGGTCACATTAGCATTTATGTAAAAACCATGTCCGCTCAATATCTTGAAAAGATTCTGAGTGACAGCCATGGTACGTGGTAAGAAGACTGGTCACGGTCAGTAGAGGAACATATGAATGCAGAGGTTAAAGTAAAGTTTTTACCACTAATTTATCGAACGGCTCATCCATCAGGCATTTAATGCTCCGACATGCGGAGCTCTAGTTTATGATAATGATATATTATAAGCATGTTTTTTTTGTTTTGTTTCCGGAGCAAACCTTCGTATTAAACCCTAAATAGGGTTTATAATTTAAACTGATTAAGGAGACTCTATCGTTTACTTTAACTACTTTTGTTCTTAAATGGAGACAAATGTATAGTGTACGTGGATTTATTACAATAAACCGAATCAGCATTTGAGTGCGAGTCCAGAAACTGATTTCATTGTTTATGCTGCAACGTTTGAACACAATCATGTTACATTTGTAAAAGCCGACATTCAGACCCTCTTTATGGGAAACTGATACTGAAAACTACATATGTTTAGTTCTTTGTTTTTACGCTAATCATGCTTTGATGTGCTTGGTTTGAGTTTATCACATGCGTTTGTGTCACGAAATCATCGTAAACACACATAAAATGCTTAGTTGTTTCTGCATGTATTCAATCATTGCCGTGTTCTTCACAACATTCTGAAATGTATGTTATGAAGGAACCTAACGTCAACATTGCAGGTCGTTTTAAATCTTTAATTTTCAGGAATCTAGTTAAACGTGTCTTGTAAATATGCACATTAGTCTTGTTTTATTTAGCAACTTTTAATTATAACTAAAATTGGAATCAAAACTGGTGACATTACGAATACTTATGAAACGTATTATTAACTCCCCATACAGGGGATGAATAAAAAAAAATAGTTTTAACTTTATAAATTTGAATTGATCGTTTCGGGATGTAAAGCAAAGGTTAAAAAGAGGATTAGCACCATTTCACACCAAACGGCGATTTCGCAGGCTCAGAAAATACATCAGCGCTATGTGGGATCGCTAGTTGCAGCATGCGCACTATGACCTCGATGTGTCAGCACATTTTTTCAGCGCCCCTATAGCGTCGCGTAAGAAATAGCGCAACAAGCATTCTCTTGCTGCTTTTATATGTTTACTATTTATTTTAGTATGAGTAACAAAGTGCTCACGGTGAGCTATTGTGACCGGCCTTTGTCCGTCGTCCGTCGTTCGTCAACTTTTTTACTTAAACAACTTCTCTGAAACCGCTCATTGTATTTTGACCAAACTTCACAGGAATGATCCCTAGTTGTTCCTCTACCAAAGTTTTTCAAACCGTTCCAGCTGGTTGCATAAGTAGGTCACGGGGTAAAATAAATAGGTTTTCTAAAAGGATTTTTCAAAAATATTCTTGTCTGAAACTACAAGGCCCAGAGCTTTCATATTTGTTATATACATGTAGCATCATCTAGATGTCCTCTACCAAAATTGTTCAAATTATGCCCCTGGGGTCAAAATTTACTCCACCCCGGGGGTCACAATTTCAAATTGAATTATATAAGGAAAAGTTCAAACGACATCTTCTCTTGAACCGCTAAGGTAATTTGACCAAACTCAACAGGAATGGTCCCTGTGTCGTCCCCTACCAAAATTATTCAAATGGTTTTGATTGGTTGCATACGTAGGTCACGGGGTCAAACATTAGGATTTTAAAATGCAACTTCCAAAAATCGTCTTATCTAAACTACAAGGCCCAGAGTTTTTATATTTGGTATATAACATTATCTAGAGGTCCTCTGCCAAAGTTGTTCAAATTATGGCACTGGTGTCAAAATTGACCCTCCCTGAGGGTCACAATTGTACATTGAATTATATAAGGAAAACTTCAAATGATTTCTGATCTGAACCGCTGATGGGAATTTGACCAAACTCATAAGAAATGGTCCCTGGGTGGCCCTCTACCAACTTTTATCAAATGGTTCTGTTTGATTGCATAAGTAGGTCACGGAGTCAATAAATAGGTTTTTAAAATGCAACCTCAAAAATTCGTCTTGTCTAAAACAACAAGGCCCAGAGCTTTCATATTTGGTATATAGCATCATCTAGAGGTCCTCGACCGAAGTCGTTTAAATTTTGCCCCCTGGGGTTAAAATTGACCCGCCCGGGGGTCACAATTTTACATTGAATTATGTAAGGAAATCTTCAAACGACTTATTTTCTTGAACCGCTAATGGGAATTTGACCAAAATCAACAGGTATGGTCCCTGTATGGTCCCAAACTAAAATTGTTCAAATGGTTCTGATTGGTTGCATAAGTAGGTCACGAGGTAAAACAAATGTCTTCAAAATGTAATTTTCAATATCTTTCTGTCTGAAACTACACGGCTTTAGCTTTCATATTTGGTATATAGCATCATCTAGAGGTCCCCTACCAATATTTGATAGACAACATCAGTGGTCCTCTGTAAATGGATTCACTGTGACCCTTGACCTTTTTCTCAGGTGAGCGATCTGAGGCCGTTTGGGCCCTCTTGATTCATTTTTATACTGGTAAAAATGTATAAAGTAATACAGGACCTGCAACTCGCACCTCGGCGATCTCCATTCCTTTTCGACGCGGTGGGAACGCTGTAATGACGTCACTTTAGTGTGACAGGGCTGAAGCCTCGTTCACACTGTCCCGGTTTTCAGTCCCGACGTCGCTACAGTGTGAACACCGGGATCCACCGGAACTACACCATAGCGACGCCGACAAGCACCGCATTGAATCGGGATACACCGTGTTAAACCGGCGTTCACCGGAAAGTGCCCACGGGGTTTTTTCTGTAAGCAATCAGGACTCACCGGGCTGCGAAACAACGCCGGCTTTTTCCCGGTCATTACCGTAGCTCTTCCGGCATGAACCGTATCTCCACTATAAGATCACCGGACAAAACCGTAGCAAACCGGCTGTGTCCACGGTGGAGATACAGTGACTCTCAGTTGCGCCACGGTCTGTCTTGCCAGTCGAACAACGGTTTGGTACGTTAGCAGCCGGTGAATGCCGGTAGTGTTACGGTGGAGTTACGTTACGACTACGGTAGAAGTCAGTAGACGCCGATTCAACTATAGAAATAGTTTTATACCATGTTTGTTTAAGTTTTACTCAGGTAAATTGTATTGTTCTCAATACTTTCGTTATAAGATTGAGAAGAGGATATGAAGGTAAAGTTTCGTTCTTTCCCACTCTAATCGCTGTTCTTTTTTACCTTGGTATATAACTTGAGTTATGTACCTTGCAAATGACATATCGTCGCTGTCGTGTCAAAACCTCGTATCTTCACTGTTTTGAAATTTTACGGGAGAAACACAAAAAAACTGTTTATACTTTCTTATTTGTTGTTTCTGTCACAATTTTACGAATCTTGTCAAAATAATTGCTTATGAATAATGATTTTTGGGTACTTTTGAGGACAAACCATAGATTCATGTCAACTTGAGACTAACGATGTTTTGACACTTAATACGAGGTTTTGTTTAAAACAATTGATAAAAATGCCTTTTCTATGTAACTGTTTTCAATCTTGATGGGCAAAAATACTCTTGGTACACATGGGATATTGTTTGGACTGAAAAAAATCTTTCTGCATGTATAAAATCATAGTCATACTTTCTGGGTGAATTGTCAAAAACGGGGATTTGAATTTCTTTAAGTTCTTGTCTCTCACATTATCGTATTTCGGAGGTATACAAGATTCTGAACCGTTTTTTAAACATGATCGGATTGGCTTAGGAGTACAATATTTTGACGCAATGCGCTCAACTGTAACCTGTTTTAAGTGCTATCAAAAAGTCACTTAAGATAAAGAAATAAGATAAAGAGAAGAATAGAACACCTAAATTTTGTATAAGAGGTTTTCACTTACAAACAGTTGTTAACATTTATCAGGCACCTTTATTACGTGTTGATTTTCTTTGCAAAGCATTAGCTTAGTCTTGATATCGGCATTACAAAAATAATTCATATTCTGAAAGTAATTATGATCTAACATATGTAAAACACTTTCTATACTTAGAGAGTGCTTACTGGTGCATGGATGGGAAGTGCCAACTTCGTCTACGCATGAAAACGTGTTTGAAAACTGTGTATATTGTATCAAGTTCTTTCTTGCATGACACGTGACCTTTATTATGTATTGACTAAATTAACCCATCTTTAAGTGTTTTTTTTTCAGAAAAGGTTTACTTGTGGTATACTCTATGTGTCAGATGTTGCGATACTTTTGCTCACACTTGGACTATTTACTTTACGTCATGTAGGAAAACATAATTTGTGGTCTCAGACCTTATTCTGATCTGAAGTTGACGGTCGACCAGCTAAACGTGTGTCAAAAGATCAATACACATTTCTCAATTAAAATTGAATAGTGTTTGATATTAGCGATCTTTATTTACTTTAAGCATTTTGGATGTTGGTTTTAAAACGATTTATTTAAAACATGTTTGTTTATTTTGGATTTTCGTTTAGTTTTTGTCTTCCATATTTTCACTGAAATACTTCACTTGCCGAACAAACTGACTGTTGGAGGCGTTTTTTATATCTAAAACCATGTTTGAGATTGTTTTCGTTCGTTTAGACAGGTGCGTTTTTCAGGTCGAACTATGACCGCTTTTGCAAACAGTTTGTTATAGTTTGTTCTAACACTGATCGGATATACCATTATATTGTTAAAGGAGGGGTATCAATTATACTGCATACTGCTTCGTTATGTCGAAGTGATCGGGACCCGGCAAAATACTTCGACATAGGAATGGTTCGAGATAACCAATTGGGCATTATGGGATGCCAAATATTTTGGCAATATATCAATTGTAAAATGAATGCTTACATGTAAGCATCGTTTTACCAAATTTTACTAAAATTACTTCGTTCTTTGGAGAATATAAATTTCTCGACGATATTCTACGTAAATAAATAAATAATTTTAAATATGTTATTGTCTTTTATATAGAAATGTCACTCAGACATTTTAAGAATCTATATCGTACTACGTTATGACAGCAAAAATGTTTTGACAATTTTATATCTTATATGCATTATGAAAATAATGTGTTGACAATTCAGTATCTTTTTACGTTATGATAATAACGTGATGACAATTTGGAATATGCTTATAGTTGTGTGTAACCTAAGCACAGAGAGTCAGTTAACGTTGAGCCGCACTGACGATTTTTGCTTGAAAACTTTCGATTTTATACCATATGCAATACTAATTATGTGGACCACTCAAATTATGGCATGATTATTTGTATCAGTTCAATATTGCTTAAAGCTGTATGTAATTACGACAATTAGCGGTAACAAATAATACGCGGTGAGCGCGAGATTGGTGTGAAGCTACATTCTATTGTGAGGCAATCATTTCAAAGCTCAACCACCACGGTCTGTTTTGCTAGGTGCGAAAACTGAGAAACTGTGGTTCGACTTAACCATTTGATTTTTTGAAGAAAACACCACTTCGGGACCGCAAAATATGCTTTGACACATACTAAGTTCGACATAGATTCTTCGTCTTAAACAACTGAATTTTAGTTAAAAAAAGAAGGCCTCGAATGGGGACCGAACTTTAACTTCGTCTTAATGAACTATTCGTCTTAATGAAGTTCGTCCTAACGAAGTTCAGCTGTATTTGATATCTTAACTAGGGCTGTGTCGATATATCGATAAACCTATTTATACCGGTTTTTGCAGTACGATACGGTTCGGTTATCGGTCTCGCGGCGTATCGATACAAAGGGAAGAAACTCAAACTTAAATTTGAAAAAAATAGTAATCTCGGTATACTGTTGTTGTTTTTACAGTTTCAGACATTGTTTTACATTTAGAATCAACCCCCGTCTTAGAAGTGAGTTCCTGTAACTTCTTGACCTTTTATTTGATGTTTTGTTTTTAAATGATGAATCATTATACTGTATTAAAGAATATGAATGTGTTGTTTTATTATGACATTATTTCCCCTACATTGATTATAACAAGGATTTTAACTAATTTAATCTAAATTCTTAAAGTCCCCAAATGTTTACCTTTGTATCGTATCGTCAATACGTATTGCGTATTGCTAAGTGCGTATCGCAATACGTATCGTATCGGGGGTTTTCCGTATCGACCCAGCCCTAATCTTAACTATGCTGGAACTATTCTCACGAATTTTAAAGTGATTATATATACAGTTTATACTCGCCCACAAAAAGAGAAAGTATACACTTAATTAGCGTTGGCTTTCTTATTTATGCTTAAAAGTTTGCAGTGCCGACATAGAAGTGTGTTTGTTAATAGTTACAACATATCTTTACAGATCTATGAAATAAGACAAAAAGGAATTTCAATAATCACTAGTTGTTACAAATGAATAAGCCTTTCAATCGCTCTATAGGTAAACAGGAAATAACAAAAATAGTTACAATTGTCGGTGCACTTTGTTACCTTAGTCAATTAAAAGCAAACTATTTTGTGATTACTAAACAGTTTTACAACAAATTATGTTTTAATTAAAATTGACTCAACACATATCCAGTGGTTTCATTCAATTAGACGAAAACTAAATTGGGAGTTCCTTGACTGCGCAATGCCTATTCCTAATGGGATTGGCATTGAAATAATTTTTATTTTTCTGGGCACAAGTTATAAAATGTATTGACCGTGCTAAGCCGGTAACCCAACATTTCTTGGAGAAATCATTGAAGAAATTATAACGAAAAAAAGGAACAAACATTTTTTTATAAATGTCCTTTGCGTTTTTAGTGTTCTATGTCTCTTTGTGTTGTTCTGTGTGTTAGTTTTTGTACGGGCCATTTTTTCATGGTGCCCATAAACTTGACATATCTACATTCTTTACAACATTCTTTCTTTGAACATCTCTTCAATTTATATTACATTGACATTAGTTACGTTTATGCACATGAAGGTACACCGGTGATTGTTTTATATAAAACGTCACAGTTAACTATTAGTTCAATGCAAAGGGAGTTGATTTTGAGGCTTTTTTAAAATGTATGTCATCTTTTGAAGGCGTTTCTTGCACTAACTGGTGATTGCATTTGCAAAGAATATGCTTTATGTGATATACTCTCCTGGCTGAAGATGTTTTGTTGACCTTTTTGGCAAAATCATTCATATCCCAACTCACCTGTCGTGAGTGATGTAGCGTATAAAACTATTAGTATGTTAGTGAAATGAGGGATCGTTTAAAGATGTTCTTGATGTACTGTAATAAAGGCATACTAATATTTATTGGTGATTTAAATGCTAACTTGTGAAAATAGTGAACAAGGGTTCAGTCTGCGAATTAGTCTATAAGCCCTAGTCGAGTAAACGGCCGGTCGGTCATTTAGAATTGTTTACAAAATAGCCCGACCGGTCGATTTAAATTTTGAAGTAAAATTCTAAACAAAGGTGTAAATTAACAAAAAATACTCATTGTAGAGTATTCTTTCGTTAAAACACAACCAAAATTAATTTTAGTGCAAGTCTACGCATTTCTATTAAGAATTGTATGAATTATGACCACAACAAAAAATCGGGCTATTTAAATTTGAACCGGGCTATAGAAAATTATATTTGATTAACCCGAATGGCCATAGTCGAAACAATTAACACTCAGACTGCAAGGGTTTATCTTTTGTCATAATTTGCAATTGCATGTAATATGACAGTGTGTGATTTAAATATGCTTGGAAGTTGTATAGGGTCTTCAAATACGTATGTTTCTTATTATGATACTTGTGCTTCATGTTTTGACTATACAATTGTTCTATGTGAAAGTATGAGCTTTATTTGTCATTGTGCAGTAGCTGACGATTATTGTCTACATGTTTCAAGACAAAGACCAACTATAACTATCGCTGAATGCGATTCATTGCCCATCAATGTCCTTGACAAAGCTGGTTCAAGGGTAAGATGGGTTCTGCACATTGCCCAGTTTTGGTGAACATTTGAGTCAAGTTTGAAGAAAATCCTTTCATAAGCAGTAAAATGTAGAATTTATATTGCAGACCTGTCATGTTATCTAGTATTGATTGAATGTTAATTTAAAGACTTTAAAAGGGGCATAACTTTGTGAAACTTGACCTGCATATCCCTATTTTGACACTTTATGTACATTTATAAGTTTCAAGCAAAAAACTATTTTTTTGTTTCAGAAATATTCAAATACATGTTAGAATTTAAGAATATATGCTAAATCAATATTTACCCTTCAAGTGTGACATTGACCTTTAACCAGGAAAATGGTTACATGGTTGATGCACGTCCCCTTGTTGGGGTGAACATTTGAGCCAAGATTAAAGAAAAAAACAATTAGTGTAGGACTTACAGAGCTGACACGACATAATGTCTAATATTAGATTATTTGATATTTGTTTTTCAACTGTAACCTTGACCTTGAGCTGACACATTGGCAACATGGGTTCTGTACATTCCCTTGTTCAGGTGAACATTTCAGCCAAGTGTGAAGAAAATCCTTCAATTGGAATAGGATTTATAGAGCTGAGACGATAATTGACGACGGACGGACGGACGAACACGACAAAGCGAATCCATTATAGCCTCCACCCTTTTTGTGGTGGGGATATAATTAGCTGCTGATTCAATATTGATCTTTGTCATTTATGTATCTCGTCTAAATAGACATCCTCATTAGAGAACTTTGCATAAGATGAAATGGTACATAATCTAATTTACATAGCCCCATCGTGGCCAATGTCATGGTTTTAATAGCATACTTAAGAGTGTGCCTTAATAAGACGTTGAATGATTGCAAATCTAATGCAGAGAAATGGAAGCTTTTTTATAATCAGCACGAAAGACAACAAACAAATCGCGTGTATCAAACTACGTGGAACCTATTTTAATATGTCACAAAATCATATCAAAACACCTTATTGTAAACCCCCTTTTGGGCAGTTAACAACGCAGCTATAAAAACCAATTATGGAATCTTTGAGAGCAACAAGTTAAAGTAGCTCGGACTAATGTGCCGATTAAGACGTGTCCTTTTTTAAAATACATTTTCAACAACTGACTTATACGCTTCATGAATAAAGACAGTCAAATAATTGCATTTATAAAACACAAGAATTTTACAAAAATAGGGACTAGTGCAATAATTTATCAGTTATATGAACGATGGGCAATTTCCGAATAAAAATGTTGAACCCATAGTTCACGAAAATTAACAAGATTAGGAACCGCTTGGTTTTCGCTTTCGCTCTAAAATGCCATTATCTAGTTATGGTCAAATAATTATCAAATTATATCCTAATCCATACACAGTAAGAATATTAAACTAAGTAACGGATTTTATGTTACACTGTTTTCTAATTTATAATCTTGATTGCTTTATAATTTATAACGTCTGATTTATTATTTGAATATATGTACATGTATATAGTGTACCATTATAAAAGTTATGCGCTCCAGGATTGGAGGGAAATTAAAGACAAAAAGAGACGGAATTTTCAAGTAAACATATATTATTCCCATGCTTCCTGAGGACTTTTCTTTTCTTTCATATTTATTTTGTAAACCTGGAACAAGTTAAAAACAGAGGGTTTTTTCGTGTCGTCCGTATCAGGATCCGCAAATCCGGAGCTGTAAACAGCGTCCGGAAACAATATGCTCTGTTATTTAGTGCGGATATCGGCGACATACAGACACCATTTGACAAGATCTGGGAATATAGAAAATACTGGAGGAATTTTTCCATTTTACCATATTGTTTTGCATCCGCGTTAAAATCAGAATGATCTACGTTATCGAAGTTTTGTGGGTTTTTTAAATGGCAAAATCTCAATTATTGTCTTTAATATAACAAATCTATAGTCAATATCTTATACAAAGTACATGTACACTTGGAATTGGGTACATTTTAATATACGAAAGTTTACTTAAAGCAGCTGTCCTCCAGATTATACTAGAAAATCATGAATTGTGCAAATATGCTAAAATATCTCTTCATATACATATAATAGGGCTTTGTATCGTGGACCCTGTCGCGAGACGAACTGGTTCGCGATACGGCAAAGCAATACACAGATCGATTCGCGAATCGTTGTTTCTTAATGCATGTTCAACTTGCTAGTATTCATGTTACCTTAAATGTTTCCTAATCTTTACATGAATATTAAAAAAGTCTATCAAAACTATCCTAAAGTACATTTTTAATTTTAATAAGTATTCATAATTATTAAACAATCATTATTAGAACAGAAAACAACCGCCGTACGCACTACGTTTATCCGGGAAAGTCAATAGCGCTGGCGTAAACTGTCACTTGTCCATTTCAAACCCGAGTATCTCTTTTATCTTCCAACTTTAGGTGAAATATGTCAATATAAGTTAATTATTATAAAAAAGATATTTAATTCAATACATTTTAGCTCACCTGAGCACGCAGTGCTCAGTGAGCTTTTGTGATCCGTCAATGCCCGGCGTCCGTCGTCCGTCGTGCGTGCGTGCGTGCGTGCGTGCGTCCGTCAACAATTTCTTTAAACAACATCTTTTCTGAAACCGCTTATTGGATTTTTACCAAACCTCACAGGAATGATCCCTGGGTGGTCCCCTATCAATGTTATTTAAACCGTTCTAGTTGGTTGCATAAGTAGGTCACGGGGTCAATAAATAGGTTTTCAAAATGAAACTTTCAAAAATCTTCTTGTCTAACTACTAAAAAATACATTTACGTAAAAAAACAAGGCTTGTTTGCACGTTTGTTTGCGTGCATTTTATATTTTATTACAACAGCAATTAAGCCAATACAAAAATAAAACGTTAAACAGCGGCAATGATATATCAAATGTTGAGGTTTATGATCAAGAATAGTATTATTAGTTGGCATGACTGAGAACAGTTGTTTTAGCAATCATTATTTCATAAGCGTGTTAAAAGACGAAGACAATCGATTTGAACATAAATACTAACTTTAAAACGTGGATCACTCATTTTTGCACAAAACGTTTATAATAGACACTTTGGTGTCATAAAGTCCCAGTTTTAAGAGAAAGCAAGTGTCTGTACTGTTAGCATGCCACATTTGCGCGCGATGTCTAAAACATTTTGCGATGTTCTTTTAACTGTTACGTCGGACTATTTCGGTAAATTGATTAAGATTCTAAGAATATTTAATAAATAAACATATAAGTGTCTACTTATAGCAAAACAGATTAAAACATATTGAAAGTTTTGGCAGTTATTGGCAAAAACAAACACGTTACCGAACGATAAAGAGAAAATATCGTATTGAAATTACGCCCGCGATTGTTTTAATGCATCATTATATTACGATGTAATGGGAGTATAATTTTTAGAAATGTACTGGATGCAAAATAATTTAAATATCTTTGACACATACATTGATGTTTTTACATTTAACTTTAGAAAACATTGTGATAATTAGGTTTGAAGTGGACATTGTCAAATCTTGCTGGCGCTGTTGAATTTTGCCGTTAATTTTAAGCGTCTTTTCCGTCTAATTCAGTGCATAAACGGTCATAAAATACATAAACAATGACTGTCAAATATGCTCTTAAGACGTAGTACAATTCAATTTGTTTCCAGGGAAGCATACCATTATTACATTATGTGTCCCAGGAAGTGGCTAAAAATATTGCATGTATATGTAAGGCACTTGACACTGGAAGCCAGTCTTTAATAGGTTCGCGTTTTTAGCTCACCTGAGCACAAAGTGCTCAGGGTGAGCTATTGTGACCGGCCTTTGTCCGTCGTCCGTCGTCGTGCGTCGTCCGTCGTGCGTCGTCCGTCGTGCGTAAACGTTTTTACTCAAACATCTTCTCCTCTGAAACCACTCATTGGATTTTGACCAAACTTCACAGGAATGATCCCTGGGTGGTTCCCTACCAAAGTTGTTTAAATGGTTCTGATTGGTTGCATAAGTAGGTCACGGGGTCAAAAATTAGGTTTTCAAAATGCAATTTTCAAAAATCTTCTTGTCTGAAACTACAAGGCCCAGAGCTTTCATATTTGGTATATAACAT
>Ga0224511_10002702_pt1 | contig 12171 bp, 4 predicted proteins | sample SF_May12_sed_USG_2_FD_169988 | JGI IMG/M metagenome (GOLD analysis project Ga0224511, IMG submission 169988) | Sediment microbial communities from San Francisco Bay, California, United States - SF_May12_sed_USGS_8_1 | ecosystem: Environmental > Aquatic > Marine > Sediment | place: USA... | reverse complement strand
CAACAATTCAATCCGTACATATTTTACGTATTTTGCAATATGTTTCGGTGTTATAATATTATTTCTTTCTTTATGACGATAATAAACCTAATATATTTATAGATTATATATTTATAATTGATAACCCCTTTAATAATTTGTATTGTTGCAATGCCATGTAAACCTTACGCACAATAATATTATTATTAACACTTGTTATCTGTCGATCAATTAAAATCGTGCACTTAGAGTGATACAATGTAAGTCGAAGTTACTTTTTACATATATTAGTATTCCGTTAAACCCTGCAGTTGATTTTGCTTCTATCTCAGGTACTTTCTTTGCGCCTTCAACCACTACCGCCACAACTTCAACTACTACCGCCATAACTTCAACTATTACCGCAACAACTTCAACTACTACCGCAACATCTTTAACTACTACCGCAACACCTTCAACTACTACCGCAACATCTTCAACTATTAACGCAACATCTTCAACTACTACCGCAACATCTTCAACTACTACCGCAACACCTTCAACTACTACCGCAACATCTTCAACTATTAACGCAACATCTTCAACTACTACCGCCACACCTTCAACTACTACCGCAACATCTTCAACTACTACCGCAACACCTTCAACTACTACCGCAACATCTTCAACTATTAACGCAACATCTTCAACTACTACCGCCACATCTTCAACTACTACCGCAACACCTTCAACTATTAACGCAACATCTTCAACTACTACCGCAACATCTTCAACTACTACCGCAACACCTTTAACTACTACCGCAACATCTTCAACTACTACCGCAACATCTTCAACTACTACCGCAACACCTTTAACTACTACCGCAACATCTTCAACTACTACCGCAACACCTTCAACTACTACCGCCACACCTTCAACTACTACCGCAATACTTTCAACAGGTATGATGGGATGAAACATTAGCATTTTAAAAACATAATTAATGTCAGAGAAGACTAAACGATATCTATTTTTTGTAAATAATTGTTTTAAACAACACAGTTATTTACTTTGTTTCGTGAAAGCTTTTAAAAGATGTTTAATTCCTGTGCTTGTATCGGAGTTAAAGAAGTGGTGTCATTAAAACGATTTTTGTTGTTTAAATATTAAAAATAGTATGCATTGATGTATTATTATATGTTTTAAGTAAGTGCTAGGTTGGAAGGAAAACTATTTAGTTATAAAGGCACTTTCGAATAAAATACTTTAGCTACAAATATTGTAATCGGATGTATAGGTACTACTAATAGAATACTACAGATACTAATAGTGAACACGGTTATATAGGCACCTTTCAATATAATACTACAGATACTAAATTAATAGTGAACACGGTTATATAGGCACCTTTCAATATAATACTACAGATACTAATATTGAACACGGTTGTATAGGAACTTTCCAATAGAATACAACAGATACATATATTATTGTAAACGATTATAAGGGCACTACTTATAGAATACGACAGATACAATCATTGTAAATAGTTTTATAGGCAATTCTAATAGAATACTACAGATACAGCTTATATAAACGGTTCTAAATGCACTACTTATAGAATACTACAGATGCAAATATTGAACACGGTTGTATATGATAAATGACGAGTTTATTTTATTTTCTTGTAAATAAATATACAAAAACATGCCCCTATTTTAAATTTATATTGACCCTTTTGCGTATTATGTTTGACGTTTAACCTTTGTGTGTTATGTTTATAAGTAATACGAGGGATGATCCAAAATAAAGTTGACTTTTCTCATAAAAACGACACTTTCCATCATAGCATTTTAAAACTTTAATTAGCTTAAATCGGAAAGTGTGTGCTATCAGTATGTCAGAACAGAGTAGAAATCAATAAAATAGCACTTGTGATATTTAAATTGATATAGATCTACCTGGCGCAGAAAATGAAGACAAATGCCAGTTATGGATTTTTACTACTTTTCGCCATGTTAAGATCAGGCAACGTGTTATTTTTATAACATTCAATTTACAACTAAACTAAATCAAATCGCCATTAAGGGTCTACTATGTACAGATAGGATAGAGGTTTGATATTTGTATATGTATTTTGTGAGTGTACATTACAAACGCTGCCATAGTGTTTATGCAATATGGTTAACAATTACTTTCATAATAATTCAAGTTTATTGCATGGTTCTTTCTTTCACTTAAGGTACACACATTTACACCCATTCACAATAAACTTAAGTATACGTGACTTTGTAATAAACTCATACATTCTTTAATATTGCAAAGCAAACTCTAATAAACTAAATATGTTAAGCCATGTTTGAAGAAATCATAATTTTAAGTGACAAGTGACGCCATTAATAGCAGTTATTTCTCATAAGTACATTTTTTTATTTAAAAAATTGATTATCACAAGTTGTTATCATCCAAATATTTTAAAACTCCCACAAGTTGTTATTAAAACATAACCTATGGGATATTTATACTTGTTAAAATATCATATATGTCCTAAAATGTTTTTTTTAATCTGCAATAGTCTTGACGCCGTGCGCCGGGTATGTGTTACCATGGTGTTGTGTGTGCAATTGAACATTTATAACCATTAGAGTCGTACATGAAATTATTTCTATATACAATTTAAGACGATACGTTAATAAATTAAGTTTAACATTCTAAGTCCACGTTATTTTGGATCACCCATCGTACATTGCTTCATTACACACCTGATTACATTGAAGTTTTCGGGCACTTTGGGGTATACAACCCTGTCACACGAGAGTGGAGTCATCACAGCGTTCCCAGAGCGTCCTAAAATGCAGATCGTCAAGTTGCGCGTTGTGCAGTCGCCAACAACGCTGTGTACGTGATGCTTCAGCGCTGCGCCATCGCCTAAAAAGCCATGCGGCGGCGATTTTATTGAACATGCACAAAGACAACGCCGCGACATGGCGTTTGCACAGCGCGCTATGCGAACGCTGTGGGGTCTTCTAAAGCGTAGTGGGCGCGTTGTGAGCGTGTCGTGTGCTCGGTGTGTAGACGCTGTGTAAAATGTATTTGATATCGGTGTGTGCAATACATTTTGATACATAATACATGCATTCATAAGGTGTATTATAATAAATTTATTATAATGAATGCAATTCAAATATTCCTTTATGTTAAATTATTAGTTTTACCATAGCTTGTCATTTAATTAAGTATAATGTGTTGTTAAACAAACATCAACCTTAACTAAAACACATACTGTAGTTATAAAAGCTTTGCGATATACACTACTTAGTATATTGTTTAGCTAAACATGTTGGAAGTCCTGGGTGCCCGTGTTCAACTGTTGAATACTAAGACGAATGACTTCGAATAGTCCAAAGAGGTCACTTAACTCGCAAACATGTGTTGCTAAAAATATAGAAAAAAGTAAGTAAAACACCTTAAGCGCCTTGAAAAGCTGTATGTGCAGTGTGTGTGCGCCGTGCGCACGCGACCGCACAGCGCGCTGACATTTTCTGAACGCTGTACAAACGTTAAGTCATGACAGGGGCTCTAAATATGTTATCTTCCCTTGTCGTTATTAACAGAATATTTCTTTATTATCTGCCAACTAATTTTAACTCTTAAAGTATACTTATGTTTCAGGCAGTCCATGTATAAATGTTCCAAGTTTTCTCGTCAGCGGCTCAAATCCCGTTCCTGACGAAAAGTTCACGGCTTCATCATCGTACTATAGCAATTATGACCTAATCGATCACCACCCCTCCGAGGCCCGCTTAAACAATACACCTAAAGTTGTACACACTCAGGGCGTCTGGGCAGCCGGGGCGGCGAACACCAACCAATACATACAGGTGACTGCTTTTAAAATAAGAAAATAACGAGTGCATTGAACTAGTATTCTGTTACTTTACTTATTTACAGCTTTATTGGTGTGAATTACTGTACAATACCTTAGTTAGCATTTACGATTTACGATTCATTGTAAAGGAATTTGATTGTCCTTATGGCTAATGGGGATTGAAATGTTTGGAATAATGGAATAATTATGCTATTGGTTTTAATGCATTCGTGTCTTCATAAAAATATATACAGTATAATTTTATATTATTCTATTTTCTACTCTCATTTTATGACTATATTTATAACTTAGATTTGTAACGTTAGAATAACTTCATCAGTAGATCTAATCAAATTTGTTAGAAAATACAACTCAACGGTTTATGTTTGTCTTACCGCACTTGTCTCGTATACTATAAAAATATCATTACTGCGATATCAAAAGATGATAACTTATCAGACAATTCACAACTATCTCTGAAGGTGGATTTCATGACGCTACGTGTGGTGACCGCGATCGCAACGAAGGGTCGGTACCCTAGTCCTATTCAATATGTGACGGGCTACCGTCTTCTGTACAGCACAGATTGTGTGAACTTCACTGTGTACAACACAACCGACGGTATTGAAAAGGTACACATATAACAAGTATGATCCGTATAATTCTTTAAACGGCTTTGTACGAACTTTAATTACAATTCGTTGATTTCTATAGTAAGTATTTGATGAACATTTATACTAGTTTAAGACTCTTGTAATATAAAAATTGAAGAGTGATCAACACATGTGGGAAACAAGTAAATAGTAGTAATAAATCTATTTCAAATGTCACTCACAGCTGACTTATGTGAGGAACCACTCAGTTGCTTTTGAAGTAAAGACACTTGTACAAGCGTATCCTATAATTTTGCAAACACATACAGTTATTTTAAAGTATTGTTAAGTATGATTGACCTCATTTAGGTATTTGCTGGAAACGGCGCCCAGGACACAGTAGTTATCAGGCCACTGGAGTGCCCCGTGTCCGCCAGATGTGTTCGCCTCAATCCGACCACGTGGGAAAGCTACATTTCTATGAGTTTCGATGTCCTCGGTTGCAACGCCACGTCATCAAGTATAATAGGATGAAGCATGAGGATTGTAGAAAAGTGCAATGTTCGATAGGTTTAAATGTGAAATGAATTTTTAAATTTATGTTTGTAAAACCATATGAAGGTTATTAAATGATACACAATGCTGATGGCTATTTCTTATAATAAGGTTCCATACAAAAATATAAAAGTCAGATGAATCATCTTCAAATATTAAGTAGAAGAAGTGCCTACGTTATTCAGATATTTTGACCCCATTGCGTATATGTGGTTCACAATTTTATGAATATCAAATTGCTTAATTTTTCAATTTGATAACATTCATCTTAGTATTTTTTTAGACTTTGGTCACATGCTTATTTGTCTTTGTCTTGTCTGTGTTAATCGATGTTATAATATTTGAATTTTATGTATTGTATACTTGTGTTTCAGTAAACACCGGCTGCAGTTTGTGTACATCTACATACTATCTCGTCAACGGTCCAATGCCAGTTTCCGACGGCAACATGACGGCTTCATCGTTTTACAATGACCCGAATACCTACTTGGGTCCTTCCTCGGCCCGCTTTTGGGACACAAAAGCAGGCATTTGGGCGCCAATGGTGTCGGACACCAACCAGTACATACAGGTCATTGTGATGTTTGAAACAATATTTACACGTGCATTAAATGAGTGCATTTTATCATTAATGCACATGCATTGTCTTTTAGTCATATAGTACAATGCATACACAATGCCAATTGTCGCTTCTGGCAGACTAAAGGTACATCGTCTACCCGTTTTTTCTAAGACAATTATAACAACGCAGCAAGTAAACGACAAATTATCTTTTGAGTAGTCAAGTAATGTTGAAAAAAAGAAACACAAACCTGAGGAAAACCACACATGTATCAACAGTATGTTTTGAAACATTACTTACAGCCACCAGCTTATGTTTTTTTAACTCATTTGTAAAACCGCCACGGTTTAGCTCAGTCAGTAAATTATTTAACCCAGGGTCAGGGCTGTGTGATGATTTATACAAAACAATGCACAAATTCTAGACATGTACAGTCTTTCTTTACAGCTGGCCCATGTGAGAGAGCAGTTAGAAGTAGGCGCGGAGTAGGCTAGTACTGTTGGAGTCAGGAACGGTGGTTAGTGGACTGACCACCAATACATGACATACATGTTACTAGTGTTCAACACTTGTAAATAATGAAAGAAAAAAAATACAATTGCAACACTACTGTGAAATCATTTAGTTTCGTTGGATACGTAGTTCGTGTTTGTCGTGGGTAGGGTATTCTATGAATTTAAGATCCGTACGAAATAGTGATTCACGCACTATTGGATATAATTTGAAATCTACGAATTCAAGTGTCCACTTACAACTTCAATATCATCAAACCACAAAATGTTATGCCCACGAAATTAAATGATATCAAAGTAACTGTATCGTTAAACGTATCTTCCGATCAAAATTTCCTTTTCATGCAGGTTGATTTCGAGACGATTCGGTATGTGACTGCGATCGCAACGCAGGGTCGGTCCGATAAGGCTGCCCAATATGTGACGGCTTACCGTCTCCTGTACAGCGTCGAATGTGTGGATTTCACCGTGTACAACGAAACAAGCGGTGTTGATAAGGTACATATACTCGAATTATGATTCATATACGTTTTTGAAATCTCATGCGTGCGAGATTTGAGATATATAATGTTACTATTCTTTACATCTGTCCAATAGATAATAAATTAGAAAATAAAGCATTTATTTTACATTCCTTAAAAAGAAAAAGAAAAAAATGAAACATAGAATATAAGAAAGCAAGTGAAAACTGATGTAAGCTACGAAAAGCAAAGTATTATTTGTTTAAGTTCTGTCAACTACACATAAACACAATATATCTTACGGGTATCTGTTTTATAGGGGGTGGTATTGCTTTTGTTTAGCGACGCACTCAGACGCTTTGCCCATTCTGCTCCGGGGCATACATATTGTTAGTTTTTATTAGTGGCTAATAGTGCAAGGTACTGATGCGCCCACCACACATGACAAATCAGGTTCTTTAACGCGCCCAGTGTAAAGCACTCAAACACGGGAGCATTTTTCCTGGGAAGAACCAGTTGATCTCCTTTAGAGTAATGTTAGTTAGGGTTGGCAGGGAAGTGTTTTACAACTGAGCCCAATCCCCTCGCTGATTTGTATCAATCAAATTTCAATATATTGCCTAATATAGTGTTTGCTTTTCTGCTTTAGATATTTGCTGGGAACAGCGACGCCAACACAATTGTTGTCAACACCCTGCCGTCGCCAGTGTACGCCAGGTGTGTCCGCATCAACCCGACCGCTTGGGAAGGGTACATTAGCATGCGCTTCGATGTCCAGGGTTGCTAGAAAGGACAAATCAACCTTTTTGGGAACAACATGTTGTTCAAAATAAAATTCAAACAATCGGCGACTGCATTCACACAAGCCAGACGAGGCATTTCCATGCCAATTAATGTTGCATTTTATGTTTACCTACATTGTGTGTTTTTATTGTTTAGTTGTCAATATTAGTTTCAATAAAGTATATTAAAAAGTATAAAGGGAAATATATAGAAAAATGTCCAACAATATATTAAATGTTGCTACTGTTTATGCCGGAAAGAAAAAGACATTAATTTTGATGAATTTTACTTTTTCTACAAAAAACAACAACAATCAATATCACTATACGAAGTTCATTGCGTTGTTTTCCTTTCAATCCATTTGAATAAACGTGCGTATCCTTATTTGCATTATTCTTAAAAAGACAGGAGATCTACATTAGGACTTGGCAAAGAAAAATTAAAACAAACAATAACAGTTTTATGACTCTCAATCGCAATATGTGTTTTGGCCTATAAATATCAACATTGCAAACACTGTCTTTTGATTGTTGAAAGTAATGTATTTAGTTTCTGTTTTACGTAGAATTTTGAAGTTGTCAGTGTTATATGGTCTCTGCAGAAAGTTGAATTGATTTAAAATTCTGAACGTGCCAATAACAAAACATTACGTTTGAAATTTGTATAATATTTCATCATTCTTTTACGAAATTCAAAACTAAACTGTAACCACTTAAACGGCACACAACAAATGCAGTTGCCTCTGTCTAATAGGCTGCCTTAGGTTGTATCTATCGATTGTAGTAAACAAAAGTTATATTACATTGTGTGTTCAGTCTATTATTCAAACGATACTCGTGTCAAATGATTCCTCGTGATGTGTAAGACATTTGAAGTAATCTTAGAACACCTTTAGCCCGATATGGTAATTAATATTTGCATTAACTATACTTTCAATATCAAATGTAACGAAGGGCAATATAGAGCATCAATAATATCAGTATATATGTATTTTTTATCGTTAGCCTACACACCCTCCCCAACTCTGAACCAGTAACACAGGTGTTTCCAGTTTAAACGTTCCTGAACATCTTCTGTTACTGTTCCCGAGATTAAAATGGTACGTAACGATAATGCATTTTTTATATATTCCTAATTTCAAACTTATTTAAGCGGTTTCTTATAAAACTGAGAATGTAGTGTGCAATAACGTTAGATATTTAATTTTTTGTGATTGTGCATTTTCAATTTCTTTAAGTCTGTGACATATATTTGCTGATTATTTCGAGTATTTGTGTAAATGCCAATACGCGCTCATAAAATGTATTGTATAGAATATAGGCTACAAGAATGGTTGTCGTTTCAATGTATTGCGGTACCTCTACATTTTTGGATCGATCATTTTATAAAAACAATAATTAAAAATTATATAAAACACAGTTCGTGTTAAATGGTTGTTACGTCTTGCTCTTTATGTTTCTTGTTGTCTAAATTATTGTTTTTTACGGACCATATTGTCGGGGTGCTCTTAAACTTTACACTATTTACGTTGCGGGCAACATCTTTTACCCCCACAGTCTTTCATTTATATTCTTACACTTATAGTATGACTGGCATAACTCACGATAAATGATTATTAATGACAGTTGCGGAACTATCCATTAAATGTTCATACGTCATGTGCATAAAAAGAACTTCAAAGGCCCTGCTTGATTGTACTTTAAATACAACTACAATGTATTAAACAAACGTGTATTGTTGAATCGCTGCTTTGAATTTTAATCATTAATTTAGTTAAAAAGATTGCACATTAAACAAACCTGAACATTAAACAAACCTCTGTTAATTATTAAAGGGAACAGAACTGATACGGGTAGGAAATAATAACATATATTCTTATAATTAATTTATTGACAAGTTAAAACGCAAACCAAGACAAATAGATAGATAGCAGTGTGTGTTTATTTATTTGTTTCACTTTTGTTTCAAGCGAATAATAATGTGAAGAAGTACACATCTACCTCAATATGTACAAAATGCACCAAATAAAATAAAGGCATAAAATACAACCTGGACTTTAAAGAAAACACATCTTTGTCACAAAAGACTATGCGTACAAACTCAACCAACAATTTCGCTCAAAAGCCCTAATTCTTAAGAGTTTTGAATAAAGACATATCCTCCCTTCATCTCCCTTTAACATTATGCCTACGTCAAGGATGTTATTAATTATTTATATTTTTTATCAAAAAAAAAATGTTTCGTTTTAGCGTCATTATCGGAAGCGAGGCTTTGTTCAACACTAATTAGCTTCATACGAATCTTTGCGTCGCATTTATGTGTGAGATCTCATTGTGATCAGACATGGCTGTTTTCACGAGTACGTGTTTTTTAATTATATGTTTCGTTACCGCATTGGCACTTCAGCAACAGGCAAACTTTGACATTGTTAAAGGAAAGAAAGTTTTTAATGCGACAAGGACAATTAAAAAAGTGTCTCAGTTTCAATGTGCTGCTTCCTGTCTACGACTTGCTGAAAATGGTGAATGCAAAGTTGCTGGATATCACAGTGGTTCTAGGGAATGTCACCTTAGCAGCCATATGCTAGAGGCTGCTGTAGCAAATGCGACAGATGAATGGAAAATACTTATTCCAGAAAATGGTAAATAGGGTTATACCTTATATATGTTATGTTAATTTTAAAATTGAAATTAAGGTCTCGTATCACAAGATTACAATTTTCGATAAATAGCATTAAGACATTGTAAGTACACTCAGGAATGTCAAAACACAATACACAGGTATACAAATAAATTTTGGAGGGATAAAGCGAAGTAATACATACGGAATATTATGTTAGCATGTTGATCCGTCGGTTTGTATCACTTCGAGTTGCCTGTGTAAAGACTTTACACAGGCAACGAGAAGTGGTACAAACCGACGGATCAATATGCTAACGTAATGTTCCTTTTATTATATACCTTTTCCATAACTTTTCTAATAGTTTAAATCTGAAAACAACTGATCAACACTGAATTTTACGCTAAAATCTAAAAATAACATCGGTGTGACGTCACAACTCGCATGCTATTGATTACACAAGATAAGAGGGTGATACGGGATTTTAATCCGTTACACACGAAGGAAGCATGATACGGGATTTTCAATCCGGTCTGTTGTATTTGTTAGTTTGTATTGTATACAGATCATTTATAGGTATATAATAAAATTATTTATCATGTATTGAGATAACCAAATAAATCTTGTTAACGGCATATGACAACGAAAACATACAAAGAAACAGTCACTATAATAATCTAGCGTGTGTATGTGTGAATTGAAATATCTGACTTTTTCCTACTTTATTTAACCCCGTCAGACTAGGTGTATTTCTGCCATGTTTTGACGGCAACTGCCAGAACAAACATTCAATGTATACTAATTATCTAGCGTGTGTGTAGGTACTTGTACTGAAATACCTGGCTTATTCCTACTTTATTTAACCCTCAAAATGGGTGTTTTGTCTTGTTTATTTGAACTGAAGAGTAATCATGGATTTATCATTCATGGCTTAATATTCTGCGTCCCCTGGGAAACGTTTCGCTCTTTGATGTCCCTGGACGAATTTGTAATTTCACATCCATTGGACATATCCACAAGTGTGTTGGTTGGTATAAAACACGGCCTGGACTCCAGAAACTACCGTGATAGGAATTCCATAAACATGGCATTGAATTGTTGTTGATTGAAAAACAGCGATATACTATAACTGGAACTTTGTCGTTAGAGTTTTCATTGATATAGATCTACTGTCATTATGATTTAATGTTCATGTCATGACGCCATACGCATGTAAATAATTATAATATCGATTTTGTTTTTATTATTATTATTTTAAATACTTAAGTTATTTATTTGAGGTTGGATGTGATGCAATTGTATTGCGAGAAAGATGTAAATATGTCTTCATGTCATACAAACACTGTAAAACTATCTAACAGACGCTGTTAGGCGTGTGCTTAATGAATTGGAATATATGGTTGTTGGCTTCAATTGCTTTTTGATACTTTTGATTTTCATGTTCCCACATAAGTATTTAAATGGGTGGTCCTTAAACCAGTTTGGTGTAATATTTATAACAAGCAATAAACTTACATAAATGACAACTGTACTGTTGGACTGACATCGTTTTCCAAATCGAAGTCAGATACTATTGTTCGAATGCCTGTGCTTAGAACATTTCTTTTCAGAGAAAAACGTATATCCTACAAATCAGAAACAAATCCTACAGTGTACAATGTGTGAAACATAACTAGAGCAAAAAGATAAATAAAACATGCTTTTACGAAAGCATAAAAACGTAAATCGATTATCAAAATCATAATTTAAAAAAATACTAAAACAAATTAGAAAGAATGCACTTCATGAATCGTCATTACCTTTGAGTTATTTAGTTTATAAATACATGTACCAGTTCTGTGCCAAGGAAAGTAATAATGTGTTCAATACATTGCATTTGCCAAAACGATAAATTGGTGCATGATTTTCTATAAAATAAAACGCTTAAACATTTTTGCACGTGTGTGTGGTACTGCATATTATAAACCTTCAACTTGTGTCTGAATGCATTCAGATTCTTAATCACTTAAAATGTAACAATAAAATTACTAATTCGTTTAGAAATCATACGTAAAAGGGGTAGGACATCGTTTTCAAAAAACTATTCAGTGCATTTTCGCTACTTGTGTCTAACTTTGGCGTTTCGGAAGTCTTTAATTATTTGTTTTGTCACATTTTGTTTTGATCGATACAACTTCAAACATGCAACATGTTAAATAATACGAAACAGGCTTAATTTGTCTTAAAGAAACATAAATATATAATTTGTAAACAGGAT
>Ga0224511_10002701_pt1 | contig 12172 bp, 4 predicted proteins | sample SF_May12_sed_USG_2_FD_169988 | JGI IMG/M metagenome (GOLD analysis project Ga0224511, IMG submission 169988) | Sediment microbial communities from San Francisco Bay, California, United States - SF_May12_sed_USGS_8_1 | ecosystem: Environmental > Aquatic > Marine > Sediment | place: USA... | reverse complement strand
GGTAACCAATTTCGACCAACCATAAAATAAATCAACCCGTGTGGCTGACAAATCTGTAGACAACACGGTGTAACTAAAACATATTTGTCTACTCACTGGCAAGACCAATTAAATAGGTGCACAACTCAGTTCAGAAAAGTGAAAAAATCATCACAACGCAACATCGCACATTTACAAATATCGCGGTTTTCCATACAGGAAGCAGTTCATATACATATCGCCATTCGCGCGTTCCGAGCAGAGCCCATGGGCTTTGGTATGGATGATCGGGCATATAACTCCAGTTCCCCGCTTAGTGGGAGATATGGGAGATAACCCAACGTTTTGTGTCTTCGGCATGCGGCGGGTGATGGGCGATCGAAGCAGTAGCAACTGGTAGGGCCATGTTTGGCAGTATGCTGGAGGGAGTGAAATGAGGAGTTTACACGAATAGTATTGTTTTCTTGCTAAGAGAACGCATGAGAGTGCAGACTGCAGAGTAGCATTTTGTCACTGATGGGCATCATATTTTTTTGGTGGAAAATTGGAAATATTTATGCACTTTGTTATCTTTTGTGTACTGCTGTAAAATAAGATTGATCATAGAATCTCTCAACCAGTTGTGAACTGATCAACCACCCGGCTAACACACTGGACTGGGTGTGGACTAAAACCATAAAATATGATATAATTTTGTGGATGACCCATCATCAACTTGCACGGGGTTGATAGAAGTTTAAATAGTGACCAACTACTCTGACATTTAGAGTCAAATTTCCAATTGTATGGCTATATCTTTCATATCACTGATCTACCAAACAGATGGGGAGTCTGGCTGAGATGTACAAGAATATAACTTAGAAATATGGACATTGTTGGTCCGTGGGCCTTCTAAGTCTAACAACTATCTGTGTGCTATAAGGTTGCTATGTAGTTCCTCATGCATTTTGGTTCCTTGCTCAGGGGCCTGACTGCGGAACTGATCACTATCTTCATACCTGGGATTATGAACTAGCCGCTTATACAACAAGAAAAGGACTGTTAGGAAGTAATGAATTACGCTTCCGTGATGGGTATGGGAAAAAGTATGTTGGCTGACTTTTTCGCATGTTGTTCATTCATTCCCAAAGGACGGTCTCCACTTTTGCACCTGGTATGCAAAGTTCTCCTCTAAACATGAAGTTATACTCTAACCCTATGATGTAAACCTTGATTCCACCAAAATTGCTCAATCTCTATCGTCTAGAGACACATGATTGTCATTTCAACCATGAGTCAGTTTGTCTCGTAGCAATTATGACATATCAGTGGTTTATTGTGACCAGAGATCACTACTCAAGATAGGGATAAAACTATGCCACACATCCTGCTTGGTAGTGTATAATCGTATGTAGCTCTCTATATCTATCCAGCTAGGTGATGAGTCAAAGTACGGCTTGGCCATACAGCCACCCGGACAGCAGGATGTTGCTTTTCACACTCAGTATTTGTAAGATTTAATCACTACACAGTTGTCCAAGATCTACCTCTCCTCACCATCTCCACCAGTGACATTTAAAAAGGGGTTAGGAAGACCGATTCATAATGAGTAATAATTGTTGCAATCGATACTTTTGTAGTATCGAATGTAGGGTAATCTTAATTTTTAAAAATAGTATCGGCAATGCATATTCCTTATAATTTTCTAAGTATTAGTTATTTTGTAACTGGATAAGTGTCATTCTGACACAATACGGGCCACTCACACTCCCAAAACCTTTTCACAAGTAAGCCAGTTTTCTAATCAGTTACTCTTTTGGGTAACTCCTCCCACCCTTGCATGTGAACAAATGACTCGGTTTGACTGACCCCCAGCCTTCCAGGACCATCCATTCAGTCTTGCAGCTGATGCTTCCCATAATTCAGCAGGTGCTGTGGCAAATTGAACCTGGCCTTACGCCAAGTCAGCTGTGGCAGAGTGAACCGGGCCTTACGCAAAGTCAGCTCTGTGCTCAGCAACTATGTCAATCCCGCACAGGCAGCAGCCTCGCTCCATAGTAAAGTCATAATTAAAACGCCGTCACACACCGATCCTTTAACTTAAAGGATTTACAGTTTTATTGAGCAATGTACAAAATAAATTCAGATCAATTTGATAAAAAATGATGCGGTGGACTGCCGCAGATTGGCAAGAGGACTATGATACACTATGTACATTTTGATTTGAGTTGCATAAACTTCTGCATCAGAAGTAAAAAATGGGAGCGATCCATAAAACGGCTAATATGAGATTAAATATAGAACCGTCTGTTGTCTTCATACGATTGTATGAATTCTTTCATTATAAAGTCATGCTGGCCAAGTTCATGGGCAGAAGGTCGCCGCGCCATTGATTTAGTTAGACACAAATCAACAAAGTCGCAGGCCATACGACTGAAACCTGAAGGCAATTTAGGACTGGGTTTCTCAGTCGATCCTATAATAAACATAGCGCTCATGGGCTGCATATGGAAGTACGGAGGGGCCCCGGTTGCCATCTCATAAACAGTACATCCAACACTCCAAATATCAGCTTTACAAGTCGGCTCGCCGGCCATCTGCACAACTTCTGGGGCCATCCAATATGGCGTCCCCTTTATACAGTAGTCCAGTTTCATAGCGCTGAGAGGTGTCACTAAATCTTCAGTGGTTTTCTTCGCAGTCCCAAAGTCTATGAGCTTAATAAGGCCGGAGTTAGTTACCATCAAGTTGGAACCCTTAATGTCTCTATGAACAACGTTATTGGAATGTAAGTATGTCACGGCATCTATGATCTGACTGGTGTAACGACGGAAGACACTCTCGTCAAACTTGCCAAACTTTTTGAGTAATGAGGCGATTGTGCCACCCGAGATGTGCTCCATTAGGATATTTATAGTGTAGTTTGACACATCCAATCCACAGTCGAGAAATCTACAAAGCAAAAACTCTCCGTCAATCCAAGGAAACTTGTATGAAAACCACAAATAAAAACACTATAGGCCAAAAAGTACTAATTAGTGAAAGGCTCTTTGGAAAAAAAAGGCTGGGTTTTGGATATAATTATGAACACTTTCCAAACCCGAGGACACCTCGTGTTGTATGACCAGAAAATAGAGATTACATTTTTCCAGAATCTGATGGAAGACTGGTTATGATAGGCGTTGGGTATATTATGGAGACAGTAATCCGTATTCACCGGAATTCATGCGAATCAGCTTTCCCTATTACCAGCCGCACATCCTAGTTAGTATGTGGAATTCAGCTTAATCTCAGGGTAAGCTGATTTATCACCTCTCCATTTCATACCGTCATCTGTTTGATTTTCGATATCAGTATGAAAAGGCTACATTAATCACATCAGCATCCGGACTGGCCTCTAGTTCAAGTGCTTGGTGGCTAGTACTGAAATGAACTCCATCCAGTAAAAATGCATTGACACATTGAGGTTGCTTCCCTATACACTGCTTGAACTGTTGTTGCACAGACAACAAACAAAATCGAGACGGAATCTTAACACCACCCAACGCAAAACTATACCTGGACTAAAAAAGATTAGGGTCGCAGCAAAAAAACTAAATGATTTTTGTTGCGCAGATTTCAGCTTTCACTTTTGACAAATTGTTATGAGATAATACTACAGATTTGAGAATCTGTTTGAGGTAATCATTGCTCAGCAAAAAACAGAATCCTTGATCGGCATGATCAACACCATAGAGTTATCCTCCCTGAGCAGGATAACTCTATGACCAACACAACCTCACAAGGTCACAGACAAGGAAGGTATAACAACCGAGTTGTCAGGTTATCAAACTTAGTCTGATTGGGAGAGAAAAGTAAACCGGGAAGTGATTGAGAGGTGTTTTCTCAAGTTTTAAAAAGCTCCTTGTGAATCACGAATGTCTCTGCTTATTCAATGATTGAGAGATGCATCATGTACAAGATTGCATTGGATGACTGCAATATCAGATGAAAAACTGTGATATGATTCAATTATATATGACACTTGGGGGTTTTGGAGAGTATTTTAAGCACTCAGAACTAACTATTGCTTTACCACCCTGTCATAGATCGATAAAACTTGAAATTGTGATGAGAATAACGTAAATAAATCTCTGACTTCTACAATGCCTCATGACTAAGGCGTGCCATGAATGTTCTTTATATCATTTACAGTGTGGTGTATTGTATAACAGTTAGCCTGTCTGTAGCTCATAAATTCAATAACCCTGATTGCAACGACTGGCCTTTACATTAAAGTCATATGCCCCACATTGCTAAAAGTCATTACTTACTCAACGATGTGCCGATGCTTGAGTGTCTTTAGTAGCTCCACCTCCCTTTGTATTATCTTATAATCCTGTTCCGCTTGCTCCCAGTTATTCGTATTGAGAGTGATCTGTTTCACTGCTACTATCTTTCCAGTCTCTGTGAGGGCACTATATACCTAAATCGCAAATAAACAATTATATAAAGGGAAATTCTGAAACGACTTCCATCTGTCTGAATTCAAACTGTATGTATATGAATGGCGACATGAGTATAGCCTTATGAATACAGACAACTGATAAGCATAATCTCACTTATCTACGCATAGCGGATGATACGTGTAGAATGATTGTACATACATTATGATGGGATGATGGACACCCACCCGCCTCCTTGATCTCTATTATTTTATTTAGTTACGCCCTAATGAATCAAGCCTTCCAATACACTAAGACAGAAACCTCATATCAAGTATAGGGTGGGAGACGTGTAGACTGTCTGTCCTGGAAATTCCACAATATTTCCTCTTAGGGAGCTGTACTGAAGATAAACTTATAATCTCAACTAGTTTTCCACAATCTCTACTGATCTGGTACATATAGCATGTATCTATGGTTCGACAAGGCCACAGATATCTTAGGAATCCAACATGTGGTAAAAATAACCAACTTGATAATGCGGAGCCAAAGTAGTTGACATTGACACTTGGCAGAGCTTGAACCTGAACTCCTGACAAAGAGTTAGTGATGTGATCAACTATCAGTACTGCGTTTTTTGGGATTTCCACCTTGTCACGCAGCCTGGGGTACTTCCACTGACTCCGGCACCTAGATTCCGATGACATCAGCGTAAGGTTCGGGACAGGTGGGATATCCAAGGGTTGCTAAACACCAGAAGCAATCTCAAGGTTGATCGAATTTTGTCATAGAAAAGCCTGATTGAGCATGGCCCTTAAATGTCCCAATGGATCATTATCACTGACCTCTTGCGCAATTGTTTGGTCAATCTACACACAGGTCAAAATAAAAAAATGCCAAAATAAAGTGAAAAATCTTTGTCGACACCACACCGGTACTGGCTGTGCACACTTATGGGGTTGGCAGCAATATCGAAACAAATCATTTGACTTTCGTCATCAAACTAACCAAGCACTCCAGTTTTTACATTGATGCACCTGTATGGCAGGTGCATTAGTCATAACTCAATTGAAACCACTCTCAAAGCTTTATGACCACTTCTTATTTTAAACACAAAAAGGCTGATGATTTTTCTGTGTTCTGTCAACCCTGAGACTGTAATATGTTAACCCAGTTACCCTGGATAGAAGAGCGACCTCTTTCTATTTTACTTAGATAATGCTGGTCACACTGTATACCATTATAGCTATTCTCTCCCCTAACTCTATGGGAATATCTTTATGGGGATAACTCACTCAATGAGGATAATTCCATGCTGTATAATGTTCCTCTCTGGGAATACAAGCCCGGGATTGCTGAACCATTAGTTCTAGCAATGTGTTTAGAAGTAGGTATGTGGTTATGTCAGACAGAATGATTCACAAAAATTTCTTAAGTAAACCTGATCAGACATGATATAACAAGTATACAGTTACTACTGAAAATCAACCGCAAGATAAGGGGTTAATCTGTGTACTTTAGTCAAAGTTGATATTTGCCATCATTCCTTCTGGCAACCACTTGCACAATGATGCCAAACCCGTAATTTTGCCGGTATTAGCGCAATACTGGGGATTGACAGAAGGTTTGCTGTAAGACGATCTTGATATGATTCATAATAAGCCACTCAAAGACCTCAAGATTAACTCACGCCCTTGGTGAAAAGCTTCTTACTCAAGGCTTTCCCAGTAGCAAAGTTGATGTGATTGACACCTACTCACTTAGGCAAGTCTGGCCTGTCAACTTAACGAAGTTTGCAAAACAACCGGTCATTGAATCACTTTTGGAATATACTTAAACCTCAAAGATAACTAGTTGGTTACGTACATATTTAACCGTGATTAATGATATTACTGTTGGTAGAAACCTCATCAATGAGTGACCAGAACATGAATTCAATATTATCCAAGTTGAACACTTTGTTGGGGGGAAAATGATTCCTAATTTTATAGCTGCCGCTAACTGGCTAACTGGCTCAACAAGCGTAAGACAAAAAGCTCTCAATGTGTTGGGTGAGAAACAATGAAAGGTAGGATAAGCATTTTGGCACGAGTACATTTGAACATAGCTTGTTTGCATGGCAATGTCAATGGTTGTCCAAGCGACACTTTTTCATAGCACAAAGTTTTATTGGAAATTCCATTTATAAAATGGTGACCGGCTGTTTTTGTATAAATTGATAGGATAAGCAAAGCAAGAATGTTACAGCCTACAGGGTCTCATTGGGTGCATGGTGAGTTAAAAAATTGAGTCGCTCTGTAACCCCAGAGTTAACTTCATGCTCCGAGGGTCTAGTAATAAGTTCAGCATGTTAACCGAATAACAACACTAATGTTCTGCATGAATTCCCAGATGAGTTTATGGTAATTACAGAGGTTTTGGCAAAGTATAGATGTTCAATTATTCACCTCCACACATTCCAGGTGGCTGTCTGTCTTGTTACTAGTTTTAAAAAACTGGTCTAAGAAGTACCTAAGCTACATAGCATGTCACTTTCTACATTGAGTAAAAGCTGGGGGTATCAAGTTTCCATAGTGTGGTATGTTGGCTATTCAGTGCAGACTAAACTGAGCAAAGCTTAAAAGCGCATTTGTCGAGTGATTGAACATAGGCCAAGCCCTCTATTTAGTTAAATCAGTCGTTGAGTGGTTCCCGTAAGATTTATGGTCTGTCTGACGGGTCAGTCTCAAACAAATTACACGTTAGATCTCTGTGCATGTCACATGTCCTTGCTTTACAATCCCCTCCGTCATCATATACTGGCCGCTTATTATGACTTAATTTACTTAGCATTCACTGGCACATCCCATCTCCTGTATTCAGGCACAGACGTACTTACCATTCCAAAAGTTCCCTTGCCAAGTAGGTTTCCTTTTTTCCATTTGATGACACATGCACACTCTTCATTGGCAGACGCTTCCGAATCTGACAGGATGCGCTGCCTCCTATCAGCAGTTGCCTCATCCACGCACAGCGCGAGGTCCAGAGTCTCCAACCTCACTTCGGACACCACCTGCCGTCTAGTAAGCAGGTTCTCTTTCCTGCTACGCAGCACCGGATTCAGCTCATTTTTACAGCTGCCACTGCGGCTCAGTTCTCCGATAACGGGGGAGATACTGCTCGGGTAACCAGGTCTCTGAATGTGAGGTGGTAGTTCCTCTGAGCAGTCAGAGGTACCGCTGTCCCTATCCAGGGAGCCGGTGACTGAAATCTCTATCCTTGGTTTGTCCTTGGCGCTACCTCCGCTGTCGTTTCTCTGTACTTTACTCTCAGTGACTGCCCAGCTGCCTTTACGTATATAGTCAGCGTGTACGAGGCCCCGCTTGCTGTCACCCCGTTCTCGTGGGATAATGTCACTCGTTCCGCTGCCAGTCCGTTTGTGTCCATTACTTCCTGTTCGAATGTGTCCTCGTAGAAGCCGCTGCTCGAGGGAGATACTGCCTCGTCTTTCGGTGCGGGGTGATTCGTGGCTCTGTTTGCTCTCCAGGCTCCCACGGCCAGACTCTGGCAGGCTGGAATCTGGAGGGGAGGTTAGTGGCTTGGTACCATTAAGATCCTCCTGCCTTAGACGATAGCTGTCACTGCGAGGGGACTCCTTCGGTGGGATGTAGACAGGAGAAGGGACGTGCTTAGGTGGCAGTCTCTCTCCTGTTCTTTTAGTGTATGGTGATGACTGTTCATTGTATAAACTGTTGTATAAACTGTTCCCAGTAGCTACTGCTGTCTTCATAGGTACCGGTGCCTTCTTGGCAGTCTGACCTCCGCTACTTCTACGTCTAGTTGCCTTCCCATTGACTATCTTCAGATCCTGAAAGCTAGAAGATGGTGACAAGCCAGCTTTAGCGCAGCAGTTCCCCATCCTATCACAGCGCAGGTTTTCTCTGTTATAATCATTGCACACTTTTCTTCTGCTATACGCTTCATTGAGCATGACTTCATAAAGGGGCGGAGACTGGCGGTCAGGTGATCTGTAGGCTGAAGCTGATTGACTCCTGGGCCTATTAGTCTAAAAAGGAAATCTGAAGACGTGATTTTTGTGAATGAGAGACAAATGCCGGTTGCCTAATGAATCGCTGACCTCGAGACTTATCTAATCAGCGACACATTGCATTAAATTGGCACAGGATGAAGTAGTACATTCTTTTGGATGAAATGTGTGAAAACTGAGAAAAGCTGACATCTATGTCCATACCTTAATAATGATACCAATGCCCGATGAATCTGCCGCAGTAATAACTATTTTTCTAAATTTTATAACCACCTGGATGATGACACAGGAATAAAACCCGGCATACACCATCTCACAAGTGAGGTAACTTGTTTGTGAGTGGGCATAGCATTGTAAAGCAACCTTGGGCTACCCCTGATATTCAAAAGCTTAATAGCACATTGATCAGGTCATCAACCTGATTGCTATTCAATCATGAGAAGATTAGGACTGCACTCAGAAGGCACGGGATGTTCCGGAAAGAAAAAGAGTGGTCTGCTTAAAGCTGGACATACTTCGTGTGAGCAATGCATATCAATAATAATAATAATAATAATAATAATAATAATAATAATAATAATAATAATAATAATAATAATAATAATACTGATTTAGGTTAGACGAAAAACTGATCATGTTCAAAATGTAAATCAATGTCAATATAAGGCAGACCATATTACTAAAGTTTCACTACATAACCATTCCCAGTATGGAAAATCCTAAAATTTTAAACCAGTTCCTTATTTCACAGAGGAAGAATAAGTAATGATGACAATTCGAAGATTTTCTTATAATCTCTTCACGCTTATATTTCTATCGAGGCGCCTGTAATGCGTACTATCACAGAACCATGGACATCTTTCCGACCAGCACGACGTAATCCGGATTATATGTGTCAAGTCTTTCATGGTCCTACGAGCCTGTTATCAGCATAGACATATAGTACTTACCAGTGTTAAGTGTCTATGGTTATTCGTGAGCATTATAGGGGGCAAGGATTTTTCAATTGGTAAGAGCCCAGATTTGTAATCTATGGATTGTAGGTTCACGTCTCCCTGCCCCAGGGTCTAATTACCACAGTAAAAAAATCAAGGTCCTAATCAATGGGTAATGGCTAAGATCATTACACAGTTGTTAAAGACCCACCTCTCCCTTCTTGAGAGGAATAACCGAGTTTCAGCAGGTTATGTGTGGCCCAGGCTCACTGACCCCCAAACCTGGAGTGATGATACTGACCCGCATGTAGTTCTCCATGCTATAGGCTGTAACTGGTGGCAAACCAGCGTCTAAGCTGGCAGTTTCACCATACGAGAATAATGATAATAGTTATCTCTATGATCGGTTTATATACCTTGCGAATGTGAAGAGTTTTGCCATAGCCTCTTATCACTGGTAGAGGGATGAGCAGGGTCTGTTCAGGAAGTCGATTAGTTCTCCGTGAATACCTTAGCAGTAACTCCGTCTGAGGGAAGCTCATGATGGCGACTGAACAGATGTGGGCGAATCAGGGCAGTTGAGTTGGTAACCAGCTGGGTTACTGTCAGAAAATGATGACCGCCTGCAGTTTTTCTGCGTTTTGACGCTACTATGCAACCAACTATAATCATAAGAGAATGCGTGCGGTTACATGTAGGCGGGCAGGGCAATGCCCGGCACCTGTACATGCGCCCTGGTGCTGACTGATGGAATATCCCATAGGCAGGAACATGCATTGCTTTGAGATATTTCAGGTTTGCAGAAAAGCATGAAAATCTCTCGGATCAACGACCTACTCAGTATAGTCATCAAAGTGGACAACTGAAGAAACCCTGCTCTTATAGAGGAACTAATTACAATGGAAAAGAATATATAGGGTAAGACCCGTACTCTGTCGATAATGATAAAGAGGCCGGCCTCTTCTAGTAGGAGATTTGGGTACGCTTTACATAACTGATGGGATTAAACAGTAGATCGAATCTATATAGTTTTGTAATGCTTGCTGGTGTGCTTGGGATACCAAACACGCGTCGGTTTCATTAAATAAAGGAGACCCACCCATACAGTTACCTTCCCTGGGACTTCCAGGTGAGACCAGAAAGTCTCTTATGAACACACCCTGAGAAACAAGACTTGGTAGCCCCATTGCTGCAAAGCCCTGACAATGGTCAGGATATGAAAGAAGACCAAATATACACATTCATAGTTGTCAAAAAACTGAAAAGATAATAAATGAACTTTTTCATTCCCCCGTCAATGTAAAAGTTGCTGGTTTTAACTATTCAACTATAGCGTTTGACTACCGAACTGAGGAAATGCACCATGGCACTTTTCACAAAGAGTAATTATCGGGAGAGCAACGCAGTGTGATGGATTGCCATTATGTAGAAATAGTATAACCGCCTGACACGCTCAGCAAGACTTACCCCGGAGACAGGATGTATATTGAATGAATGCCCCTAGTCTCATGTCACTACTGGTCTGCTGGTCAGTCAGCGACTGTTTGTAGGAAATCAGGACAAACCAACAGGACAAACATCAATGGCCAGGACATCACCCGGGGTGATAAAGGGGTGAACAGCGGGTGACTGGTGAGGTAAACAAAAACATGGATGCCAGTATCTCCAGGTGACTGGCTGGTTAATGGTTATAAACACGCTGCTGCTCGCTGGAATGTAATGAGCCATGATGTCAATTGGAACCCATAGATGGGTGCACTGACTGCACTGCAAGCTTGTTGGAATCCATGTGGCTGTTGATAATAAAAAACAATGCACAGATAGCTTTGGTGTTCTGGCTGCATGTAGGAGTATGTAGGTATCAATTACTGGTCTTCTACGTATATGATGTAGGCAGAAAGTCTCCCAATGCCTCGCCCCCGGGTAACGCAGAATCAAATAGACCTAGAAGGCCAACTTCTCCACCTCTCAGATCGATGTTATGTCGTGGCGACACAATATTACCTTACTAGTCCTCTAAAGGAAAAGTCTCCCCTGGTGTATAGACCCATAACTACCCGAAGCTGTGGCATGCACATGTTGAGCAGCATTTCAGTTTATCCAGGCTGGGCTCAATGAAACTGTGATGATATAATCCATCATCAGTTATCACATGGAGGCAGTCACAGCTAGCCAACCTATTAAGCATGCAACATACTTCCACCCCATCAGTTTTGTTGAGCAGACGTGCGTGCGTTCTAGGTTACCATGCACCAATAAATGAAGACAGATTCATCCAGAATTTCTGATCATTTATGACATAATTACAAACCAATTGGAAGTCTATACCACACCGCAGTGACTCATAAGGCCCATCAGCAGTAATGAGTCATTGAGATTCACTATGCTCGTACTCATATCAGCCACCTGAATGATGCGTCATGACAAATCAATCACTCTGTGGAGGGGAATGGTTTGTTTATAATTATTAAGCCCTCATAGCCAGCAGACGGACTGTTGTTCAGAGTCACGCCTGTCTGGATTCATCAATCAGTAGGTACACTCTGTGTACATGCAGTGGTTTTACTCATAAACCCAAGAATAACTTTTTTGTTTTGAAATTAAAATAAGATTGATTATGCACTACACCAAATGACTTTAGCCTGCAGGTAATGATGGATTGCCCTACACATGCCAGGCGATAAGCGATCCCCATAGACATATTATAATTATGTCTATGGCTCCCCCACAGTCTTTAGATAAGCCAGCAGTAGCTAATCGAGGAGATATCACCTGATTTAGCAAATATTAGGCGCTTTAAATTCACCAACCCAACAGCCACTACTGTT
>Ga0224511_10002700_pt1 | contig 12172 bp, 3 predicted proteins | sample SF_May12_sed_USG_2_FD_169988 | JGI IMG/M metagenome (GOLD analysis project Ga0224511, IMG submission 169988) | Sediment microbial communities from San Francisco Bay, California, United States - SF_May12_sed_USGS_8_1 | ecosystem: Environmental > Aquatic > Marine > Sediment | place: USA... | reverse complement strand
TTGATGAAACTAGAAAAAGACATAAACTTACACTAAAAGCATTTGCGAGAATTTGCGAAATAGTTATCTTGCTTTCGCTTTTGTCTAAAAGCTTTTTCCTCAGTAAGGCTTTAACAGCCAGGTACAAACCTGACGATAGGATGCACATGGATAATTTTATATCAGCCTTCTGTTGGGTTGCCATGGAAACAGCTTACATGTGGAGAAAAATCTAGGTCGTTTGATTATTGTAAATGAAGACATTAGTTTTATTTTTAAGGCTGCATTAAATGTAAACTGTAAGTATATATATGAATATTTCAAATCATATTTATGATTGTGTTTAGATTTATATAAATGTGTGCATGCTTTGAAGCTTACTTTCATTTAACAAGTAATCAGTATGGAATGTACAATCTTTAAAAGTTGCATTCAATACATTATATTTCATTTTCGTTTAATGACTTATGTCCACTTTCTTTCACAAAAAGCTCAAAAGTCAAAATAAATAAATTCAAAACGACGAAATGTCAACATTGAAAGTACGCTATTTAACGCAATGTTACTTCAGCGAAAAGAAGGAAAGGATATTCCGCTAGGCACTTCTAAATTGCGGCGAAAAGCTTTCTCGGTAATATTTCCCACTTTTATTCTGGACACGTAAGTGTTTGCTTTTATTTTTTCGTTTTGTTGACATCTGCGTAAACCGACATGTTGAATTCGTAAAATTAACGGCAGGTGGTAGGCTGTCTTAAATTACGCACACCACAGGTGCTCGTGTAAAATGATGAAACGCCTCGCTGCCGTAAATTCCAATTTGCGTAAGGCGCATATATTTATGCGCCTTACGCAAATTGGAATTTACGGCAGCGAGGCGTTTCATCATTTTACACGAGCACCTGTGGTGTGCGTAATTTAAGACAGCCTACCACCTGCCGTAAAAACCTTTATGAAACTGCACCCAATCTTTGTATACAGTGAAACCCCTCAATTAAGACCACCATTTGTTCCAAGTAAAAGTGGTCTGATAAGATGAGTGGTCTTAATTGCGATATTGAGGACCGGTGTTTTATACACGAATTTTATAATGAGATTTATCGCTACCTATTTGTAAATGTGGCACTTAAAAACAACATATACACTTGTATACAGTATTTTATGATTTTAAGTTTATAAATTTTGTAAAACACATTTAACACAAATAGTTTAAGTAACAAGTAAGGTATACACACTTAAAAAAAGGTCATACAGTAGAAACATGTTACACGAGGTACCACACTTTGAGCACATGCAAATGTACATAATAATTTGTTTATATAATATGCATAGTACTATAAAAACATAATACATCATGTGTTGTAAGCTTTAGAAAGAAAGCACATTCTGCTTTTTGGTTCTTACATGTATCACTACGTTAGCAAATGAAACATTCATATTTTTATCATTCATCACTGAAACTGACAAGAATATAGCAAATGAAACACTCATACTTCATCATTTATCACTGACACTGACTAGAATTAAGCAATTAAAACATTCACATTTTACCATTTATCACTGAAACTGACTATACCACTATTAATCTGTTATTGCGGCTGATTGCTGGTCGGATAAAAGGGGTTAACTTTATAAGTAAACCCTTGTTTTGTCCCGAGAGACTGGTCGTAATAGTGGAATAGCGGGGTGGTCGCAATTTAGGAATTAGTGGCCATTGAATCAAATTGAGAAAATATTCTGTACCTAAAACAAGTGGTCATAAATAAGGGGTGGTCTTTGTTGAGGGGTGGTCGTTAGGAGGGGTTTCACTGTATTTAGAGTTCTATTGGCCTGCGTAAAATCTGTTGTTTTGGTTAATAAATGACTAATTACAAATTGTTGTTATGTTTTATGAAAAGAAAATTATACTTTTCAAATAACTATTAAAACATATTTACTGATGTAATTTAAACATAAATGTTTTATTTGAAAATCAAAAGGTGACTATCAGTGTACATAATTGATATTCATAAATAAATCTCCACCTTAACTACTAGTATAATGATAGTTTGTTTCTGTTAAATCATGTATGGGATTAAAACGGACTGTGGCAAAGATGATATTGCACGGCTAAAGCCCCCCATACACACACAATATTATTGTCAATAAAATTGTCAATCTTGAAGATTGTAAATTTTATTGATAGTTAATTGGCGATATTGAAGGTCCTGTCAATTTATTGATGAACATTTGAGATCTCAAATAAATATTGACGAATTGACAATTTTATTGATGAGTATTTTGCGACTATCAATAAAGTTGACAATAAAACAGTGTAAATGGCCATAGAATGAAGAATAAAGAAATAAATATCATATTTATATAGATGATACCAATGGTAATAACACAGAAAATCTAATCTTACACCATTGTCACATTACTTGCCTATTTTTAACAAATATTAGCACACTTTAAAAACACAAGTGGCAGTCTTAGGCTAAGGCATACAATTTTTAATAAAACACGAAAAGGTCCGTAATATATTGATATATGTTTACTATTTTACTCAAAACTTACGAAATTTGTTCATTTATTTTAGACGGTCATCATACAATGGAATCCATTCATTTTCTGTAATTTTCGAAGTACTAATGAACTAAATATTGATCAATATTTTTGTACAGTTTGTGGCAAGAAATGTAACCTTCAAATTTATTGATTCAATATTATTGACAATTATATTAGGGCTTAATGCAAAAGGTGTTGCCTAGTATTGCTCGATTAAATTACCTTTCGACACACATGTAGCAGTATAACTTATTAGAGCCGCTCCTGAGCTTAAACATCGATAAAATAACCTCGACAGAATAGCTAGATGAGTTTCATAGATTTGTTGACACAATGCTGGACCACTTTTATTCAGATTAATGATCGGTATTCAAACAGTCAAACTTAACTTCCGCATTACGTTCGCTAAGATTTAGTGCCATCTATGATTTATTCTCAAAGTGTGTGCATACAGACAAGATGCGTTTATAAAAATAATCAATTGAAACTAAAAGAAATGTCATTAAATATCTCCCAGCAGTTGAATGAAATGTAGAAAACGGGTTTTAATTGACAGACGTTTAGATAGCTTTAATGGAATAGTGTTTTCATTACAATAATGGCCTCGTTGCTAAAACTAATAACTTTTTTGCTCGTAATAACGTTTCCTTGTTCGGGATTTAAATGTGGACCGGAACAGAGATGTTACTGTACGGATGATGAGAGTGTTTCGATGGATTGCTCAGCGCGACAGATTACTCTTCGACAAACATGTGACGTCATTGGAAATATGTCAAAGAATGTAAGACACCTAAACATCGGCCGCAATAACCTTGGCAGGATAGACAATGGAGATTTGGATGGTTGTGAACATGTAAAGAGACTTAACCTGGAGTACAACCAAATTTCGAAAATTTCCGAACAAGCCTTCCAAAGTATGACCAATTTAACTGAACTGAGTTTGAGATGGAACGCACTAAGTATCTACACGAAACACACTCGGACGACATTTATTCCGCCAAGTGTTGAAACATTATGCATAGATGGGAATATGAACTTGTATAAGTCAATGCAGGTTGCAAATGTATCGTACCCTAACATTTCACATTTAGAGAATCTGAAGAGTCTCTACATTGACGGAATTGACGGTGTGGATTTTGATCAATCGTACAGAAACCTGGGTATTAAACATATAAGCTTTTCAGGGCTTATTAAGTATAAAAACTGTACAATCAACGTTATAACCAACACAACTCTGTCAAACCTCTTTACTGTGACTCATCTAAACATTTCTGGTTGTCATATCACAAATATTCATGCTGGTGCGTTCCAACAATTATCGCATTTGCATACACTCGATCTGTCCGACAACAGACAGCTCGGCTTCAGAATGCTAAACAACATATCATACAGTCTTCAATTTACGAACATAACTGTGTTCAATTACTCAAGAGTGTACCCCGTGTACGGAAATGGAAATACGTTGTACAAGCGTGACGTTTGCTACCTATATAACACAACAATAGAAGAACTCGTCATGGATCAAAACCGTCTGGAGTTCATCGAAACAAATACATTAATTCTTCTGCCTCCCAATGCTAAATATCTGTCAGCTAAATGGAACAAGTTCACGTTCAATCCATATCTCCTACAACTCGGGTGCCTCTCTAAAACACATGTTCTAAACATAGTGTCACAAAACGCAGCAATACCTCCGTTTAAATATTTTTTTCAAATGGGAGATGAGCCTGAAGCAAGCCACTCTCGTTGTCCGTTTTTAAGCGAATCATGGCTTAAAAACAGATCAAAATCCAATTTATTTCAAAATTGCACATACTTTGCGCCGGGACAATTTACTCTAAAACAGTCAATCGTTCCATTGCATCTTGAAGATATTCACCTTTACAACAGTAATTTAAATTACAAGATCACTTCTCCAACTGATATTTATCCACATAATAATTGCATATCCTATGTCGACGTTTCAGGAAACGTGTTAAGTTCTTTGACAGGCGCAGTGTCCAATTTATACAAGCTAGAGACGCTAAACTTGTCACGTAACTACATCGAAGAAATCAACGCACAGTTTCTTAATTTTGAGATGTTGGCAACGCTGCGACTTGATGTGAACATATTAGGAAAGTTGCTTGCTAACTGTGACCGAGCTAATATATTTGATAATGTTCCAAATGCAAAAGTACTCAACCTTTCATCAAATAGTATAACTACAATATGTTCGAGGACATTCGAAAGACTGACAAATTTGGAACATCTCGACCTCAGCATTAATAACATAGAAGAATTCACCCTTAATCTGGCCAATATGAAGAATCTTACAACACTCGATCTGCACATGAACTCCATACACTCATTGGATTCAGCTACATGTATGTACCTGGAGCGAAATTCTAAGCATACTCGTTTGTCCTTTTCGGTCGACATGCGCAACAATTCCATACTGTACAGTTGTCACAATTTAGAATTTCTCCAGTGGATCTTAAAACACAATGATAATTTTGTTGGGTTTGAAAGTTATCGATTTGTAGCTGACAACGGAACATGCATATCTGCACAAGAGTTTATGAACTATCTGCCTCAGCTTCCCGCAAATTGCACATCGTACACAACGCTAATTGTTGTATGTTCTATTGGTGTGTCAGTCTTTTTATCTGTTATTATAGGTGGTATTCTCTACAGAAACAAATGGAAGCTAAGATACTTGCTTTACATGTCAAGAAAAAGGTTTTACGGATACCATCGTTTGAATAGTGAAGATATCGTTGAAAACTACAGATACGATGCGTTTATATCTTATGCCGACACGAATCTTCGTTTTGTACTTGACTTCGTAATTCCTGAGCTTGAAGTGAAAGGGTTGTCGCTGTGTATTCATCAGCGTGATTTTATGCCAGGCAATGCTATATCAGATAACATTATCAATGCCATACAGAGCAGCAGAAAGACAGTGGCCCTAATCAGTGCCGAGTTTCTTAGCAGCAAGTGGTGCGTGTACGAGTTCAACATGGCTAGAATGGAGTCGTTCTACTCGCGAGGGGACGACGGCTGTCTAGTTGTTGCCCTTCTGGAGGACATATCGCTGGACCGTATGTCTGGGGAGATGGTTGAGTGGCTTCGCCAAAACAGCTACATCGAATTCACCACAGACCCAGACGGTCAGAGGCTGTTCTGGAACAACATTTCAACCGCCATCCGTCCAGAAACACTTAACGCATAGGCTACGTTAATGATAGAATGTAAAGTGTGGAAAGTAACAAGTCAAGTCAAGTCAGGTCAACACATTTGCATTAATGCACCACACGGTATTTAATTATCATCGCCTTTTCTAACTGGTTTAATATGTCACCAGATACGTGCCGTCAGTACGGAATTTGATAGATAACGCCATCGAACTTATTTGTTGCATCAAATCGCAAACAAACGATTTATTATGTTTGTTTATAGCCCGCTGGTAAAAAGATCAAGCAATATTTTACCTTTTAAATGTTTTGCTTCTTGTGTATATTGGTAAAGCATGCAAATTTGCAAATAATGAATAATAATAAATAAATAATAATAATTTACATTTTGTAGATATGTGTAAAGTATGCCAAAACTTTTAGATGCGTACGACACATTTTATATTAGTTTTTAATTGGTTAATATTAATTGTGTTTTTAACATACATTAAATACATGATATAAGTTTTAAATCGCATGCATATTTTTTTATAAAACTACGCATTCAAATGTAAGCACAAATGTACCTGGTTTTTATGTCGCTTAACTGGATTTAAACTATATCTTTATATGTCACCTAATAATTTAGATCTTTGAGTAAGCTTATATATTTTATTGACTTATGCTATTACATTACAGATCATAAGGTTTTATATTGCAAATATCTGCTGAGGCATTTTAAAATAATTTGTCCTTATTGGTTTCTATATTGCATTGTGTTTGTGTTGGAATCAGATTAAATTTATGTCTGTTTACACTAAACTTATTATATAGTTCACGTGTTTACACGATCCATGCAGGTAAAGCTGATTTGAGTGTCAAATATTTACCTTGGTTCATGGTGACTTTATCATGTGTATATGGTTCATAATGTCTATACTCTGTTAGCTAGGGAGATCATGTATGTTTGTTATAATATTGGTATTTTTTACAAAATCTAAAAGTGTCTACGTTATTAAAGTGTATTGACTTTATTGCAGAATAATTGTGCTCCATGATTACTCTCCGATAAAAGCTGACTGTTCAATTATGTACATTTGACTATTTTTATTATTTAGATGTTCACCCGAATACATGCATTTATGTATTAATTTGTCCACCTGGGCTTTTTGGCGGTCTCGTATTGTCTTTTTCTGTTAAAACTGATGTACATTGCAAAAAAGAAGAATGGTAATTGATAATTTTAAATGTTGTATAATATTCATATAATATATGTTTACATATTACTATAATTTATAATACTTGTTTTGTTAAACTTTGTATATGTCATTTCTCATTTGCACATCGGCTACTTAAATGACAGGATGAAGCTTATTGAAATTAAAATTAATTTATTATACTTATTAGACGGGTCGTATTATACTTGGACTGTGTAATGCGCTTTTGCCATCATAATATTTAATCAAACGTTAAAGGCATAAAACATAAATACATTGTTCATATAAAAATGCAAATACCAATATATGTTCTTATGTTGATCTTGTTTTATTTAAAAAATGTATACGAGCAATACTTTGCTACTAGTAATTTAAGTAGAATGGTTTTAGATGTAGAATTCGTAAAATCTGTAAGTTCTAGGTAGCAGGTGCTTGTGACGTCATCCATGAACTGGCCTATAGTATAGTATAGTATAGTATAGTATAGTATAGTATAGTATAGTATAGTATAGTATAGTATAGTATAGTATAGTATAGTATAGTATAGTAGAGTATAGTATAGTATAGTATAGTATAGTATAGTATAGTATAGTATAGTATAGTATAGTATAGTATGCGTTAAAAATATTTTTATGCAGAACATATAGTTCTAAATTTTGCTTATGCATTCATCAAATATGTTTCTTTAATATGACCTTATTATTTTCAGTACAAGTTACAACAGTTGTTCAAAATTTACATAAAATTGAATTTTTCGTTGATCTTGTTAAACATTTGTGTAATTGTGATCATTAGTTCATGTCCATGGGCCTTCATTGGAAATAAAAAAAGTTTTTTATTTATACTATCTTTGTCAGTTTATTATTCAAAAACTGCTGCAGTGCATAGTTCCGCAATTTGTCAATCTCCACCCCTTTCTGTAGTATTTCTTTGTTCGTGTTATAATATTTATAACAATCGGGAAGTACGCTTTCTTTTGCATTTACCAAGTTCGAAAGTCACCTGACAATATAACCCTATTCCAATGGATTAAAATTGACCATGTACTGTTATAAAATGATCATGATTGACAGTTGCGGATCTGTCCATTCCGATTGCGTTATAAAATTGGCAAAATAAATCATTTAGATCTAAACACGCTTTCCTTTCATGTTAATCTTTCAAAGACAACAACAATCGATGTTCTACTTATTAACCAGGTTTTCAACGAAAACCGGTTATTGTAAAGCTGAGTTAATCTGATGAAAGGGAAAACCCTCAGGAAGCATAGCCTGCACGAGAAAACAGCAGCCTCGGTTTTATTGAAGCTGTTCATCAGTAGTAATGAAAGATGCCACACCACAGACGTCCCTAACGCATGAGCAGAACTCCATTTTCAAATGTAAACAAAATACATTCCATAATCCCTGAGGACCAGAAAAACATAACTACACAATGATGTAGTACGGGTCGACATTTAACAGCCGCCATACAAGCACTCAACACCAGCTGTAGTAGGTTGAATTAAAGTGACGAAAGGGAAAGTCGGGCGCGCGTGCGTGCATGCGGGCGGGCGTTCGTCAACGTTTGGTTTCCAGATGATAAATTGAGTTTGCTTTGACCGATTGACACCAAATTCCGTACTTGGGTAGACTATATCAAGTGGCAGCTTGGGATTGCTACCCAGGTGTCTGTGATGAAGATCAATGTCACTGTTGCTAAAAATAGAAAATAATAATACAGCTTGCAAATACTACTTATATATCTGGGAGCAAGGTCAATGTCATTTGCTTACAATACACATTTTATCTTATACACAATAACTTCAGTACACATCGACCTATTGATAATTAACACACATTTGCATGTGTGTGGCTTAGATGGAAATACATCCTAGCATTTTTACTTAAGAAAGTATCTGGTATATTTTTATTTTGAACTATTGAAACATACTCTCTGTGTTGTTACAAATGTAACACGTACTATGACCCTGCTTTGGCATGTTATAGAGGTCTCTAGAATATATGTCATTGTTTTTGGAGTAAAATGTCCCCCATTTATTCATGATGTTTAATACGGCTGTGTAATGTGTCGATATATCCCAACATCCAATTAAGCTATATGAAATATCTATAGGTCGACAATTAGTCTCCATGTAATATATATATTTTATCAACGGTCTTAGGACCGATTTTAGCTAAGATCAACTTTGACACAGCTGGCGCGCTTTTAACGGATGTTTACATTCTGACTGGTTTTGCTGCAAATAGAGCTTTTAACCACAAGAAACGGCAAGAAAATCTTATGTCTCGGCTGCAAAGTTAGGACCGCGTTGATAAAACGGATTTTCGGTTCGGTCCTAAGTCGGGTCTAAGGATTCGGTCTTAAGTCTCGGTCTTAAGATAAGACCGGCATTGTTGATAAAACGGGTCCCTATATGTCTATACATTTAGTTTATTTTCAGCGCAACTGTCTGTTTTAGCCAATGGAAACATTGGTTGAGCAAATGCGTAAACTACTTATTTAAGAACAAGTTGAAACTAGTTACGTAGACTGGTAAACATACAGTCGTTCAAATGTCGGTACTTAAGATTCTAGAGCAATAGTTTTGAATAAACTATGTCGGTCTCATTTTTTTCTGATTTCTGAAGAACATTTATAAAACAGTACAATTTGACAGATTTAGCGCCGACTATATTTTTCTAAAACATCGTTCTTGTAAGCTTTGGCAACGAGTGGGACAACGCTGTCTCTTCACAAACACGATTAAACAAATCCGCCATTTCGTTCTTAAACAACTTTGGTACTCAGCAAACGGTCTTATTAATCTGAGACAAAGGAAAGTCCCCTATAAGCTTAGCTTGCATGAGGAAATAGCAGCCTCAGTTTTATGTCCATCAATGGTAATGAAAGATGCCACACCATCGGCGTCCCCTAGCGCATGAGCTAGACTCCCTATACACCAATATAACAAACAATCTATGATCAGAAGGTGGACCAAAACGCACTATAGAAAATGATGTTTGACATATAAAACGCTAAGATTACCTCCGTTGGTTCATAAAGTTAGTAATAAAACTGAACATTAATGGTTATTTAACCATTAATTAGCCAAAACAATAGATTTCACGCGGGCATGCAGTACTCAAAATTTTATAAGAGCATACCTTTCACATTTAGCCGTATTTAACTCCATGCACCAACGAAGGTTATCTTAAAGTTTTATAAGTCAAATATCAATAGTTTGTCCAAAAAAGACAAATCAATTTTGGTTCAAACTTTTGTTTACGTCCTACTTTCTAACCTTTTCATTTTTGGACAAACTAGAGATGTTTCACTCATAAAACTCTAAGATTACCTCCGTTATTGCATGGAGTTTTATATGCCTGAGTGTGAAAGGTATGCTCCTATTAGATTTTTAGTTCTGCTGGCCCGCGTGAAATCCATTGTTTTGGCTAATTAATGGGTAATTAACAATTAATTTTATGTTTTATTAATAGAAATTGGTACTTTTGAGGTAACCTCACAGTATTTTGCTTATTTCATTTCAATATCATCTCTAGTTTTTGAAAATGCCAAATGGACTTTTTAAGGCTGCTTTGGGCATTTCAATATGTCTCATCTCCTTAACGCTGTCCACTTCTGAACTAAATCCTTCTCAAGGTCATGGAGGTTCCGTTAAACTGGGTGCTGGCAAACGCGCCTGTCCAACAAGTACCTATTGGATTTAAATCCGGGGTTTTGAAGGCCATCTCAACACCTGTACCCGGTTGGTGCCAGGATGGGTGTGGCTGCGCGGGCTGTTTGGCACGGTTGTCATGCATGAAGATCATTCCACGATTTGCCTGCACGTGCGGGATAACTACAGAGTGGATAACTTCGTCGCGGTCTCTGCGGGCGTTGAGATTGCCGTTAATGACGACCATGGTCGTCTTGGGGTGTAATGAAATACCGGCCTAAATCATCACAGATCCACCGCCCTGATGGTCTCTCAACAATGCAGTTCAGGGCAAATCTCTAGCCACGTCATCGGAACACGCTAATGCGTTCTGAAAAAACCCATTGCGTTCATTATGCTTTAAAGTTTATTATATCATGAATTCAAACAGCTCGAATGCTTTCTTTTATATACTTTACTGGATAATAGGCATGATCAACAAATAAAAAATACAGTGTATGATTTAATCGTTAATACTACATTCTTTATTGAAAACTTCGTTTTGTATCTAAATTTTATAATTACCGCCACTCTGCCGCAGTCTAAATCTGGTTTCATCTGTGAAAAGGACCTTTGCCCGGTCAGCTCTTGTCCATCTAAGGAGACGTCTGGCCCACCGAAGGCGCTCCTATCTGTGTCGGGTGGTCAGTATGAAACCTTTGCATGGCCGTCTGCATCGTATCCCGCCTTTTCCTTAATATGTTTATTACAGACTGGTAGAAAATCGGGCGCACATGAGTACCGACAACCTCTCGGGATGTCCGAACTGCCGTTCGTTGTCTGTCCCTCAGGTGGTTTAAACAGGTGGTTTAAACGAATGAACACATCTTGGGACGGGGTCACGACCCTCCTTTTTGGAGCACGCGGTAGGTCACGGACCTTTCCGGTTGCTGCGTATTTACGCCGTAGCTGTCATACTGACGTCACGTTCCTGTTGAAAATACTTGCAACCTATAACAAATCAACGTTGCATATGAATTGTTGGACCCATGACACATAAGTAATATATTTGAATAGAAAATATAATTCTATAAGCGCGTATTTTTACCTGCAATCCTAAAGTCCCCGCTTGTAGCCTACCGATGTCATTGGATCTCTCCTCTATCGTCATTATCGCCATAATTTAACCTAAAATGTTTGTTTTACTTCAGTATAATGTAATTCTATCGTCTACAGCATAAAAACACGTGTTAACAAACCGATCGAAAAGCACGATGAAAAAAAAACGGAAATAGTCATTGGCTGCGCAGTAATCGATAAACACGCTCGATTGAAATTCTGTTAATCGATAATTACAGTTTAGTAATTAACAAAAACGTATAGAAAACATCTTTGTTATAGATTAAGTGGACATAAAAGTTACTTGTATCAAAATAAAAAGTTGGCGTCAGGAATTTGTTTGGGTGTGGAAAATACAACAACAAAAAGCAATAAAGTTAACTTTTGAATCTAATTTTTTTTAATTTTAAAGAGACATTTGGGAAAACATAAAAAGAAACTATGCTTTTTAACAGAAGCCAAATTATCATGTAAAATAAAAGGTATAGTTTTTATTTAAATATTGCAATTTTATTTCGGGC
>Ga0224511_10002699_pt1 | contig 12172 bp, 10 predicted proteins | sample SF_May12_sed_USG_2_FD_169988 | JGI IMG/M metagenome (GOLD analysis project Ga0224511, IMG submission 169988) | Sediment microbial communities from San Francisco Bay, California, United States - SF_May12_sed_USGS_8_1 | ecosystem: Environmental > Aquatic > Marine > Sediment | place: USA... | reverse complement strand
GGTGAAGGCGAGCCGATCTCCATCGGCGTCGGTGGCGCTGCACACGAAGTCGTATGTGCAAACGGTCACCAGGTTATTTGTCAGGGATATAACCGGGGGCGAATTGACCGGAGGTGGCGGCGGAGGGGGAGGCGGAGGGGGAGGCGCCGGCTTTGGGGCATCCACGGACACAGAGGCGCTGGCTGAGCCTCCCCGTCCATCGCTGACGGAGCATGTGAAGGTGAACACCCCGTAATTTGGTATGGTGTAGGACGCCTGCTGTCCCTCGGCCGACCAGCCGCCGGGCCCGCTCCATTTGTATGCAAGCTTGTCATCCGGGTCCGGGTCCGAAGCATAGCAGGAGAGGGCGATAATCTCCCCCGGTTTTGCCTTGGTGGGAGTGGCGGAGATGGAGCCTATGGAGGGGGATATATTCACCACCAGATTGAACTCAAGATTGATAGTGGCTCCACTGACGACCTCAAGGGTGATAGAGTCCGTAAAGCTGATCCCCCGATCAGTATTAATCACTACAGTAAAGGTCCGCAACCCCGGCGTGATGGAAAAGCTGACAGACAAGGTGGCCAGGTCCACGGGATACACCACAGTTTCCATGTCGTCACCGGAGATGGAGAGGGTGATCCCTGTGACATAGGGGGGCAGAGAGGCCATATTTTGCCCAAGGGGAGGATAGAGCGCATGGGTGGAGCTGTCGTGGCTGTATCCATCGGGGAAGGATAAGGCGATATCCGCCTTGTTTGTGGTTGTGTCCCCGATCTGGCCCTGATCCCCGGCGCAGCTTCCCAAAAACGCAACTCCCGCCAGGAATATCGAAAAAAACCCTTTAGCTATTTTCGATCTCATCTTCCCCTCCCCTGATCCTCAAACACCCCTGAATAATCAACCAATATTGATTATATTCTACACCATTTAAAATGCGCAAAATGAAGCATCGGCCACCAACGCCGCCGTGGTAGGTTTCATGGACTTCATCACACAGCTATAGAACACCGTCCCAGGCAATAGTGGCATCCCGTATATATCGAACTTGAAAGGTGAAGCCCCGATTGTCCAGACCAGCGTGCCGGTGGTGGAAATGGGAGACGGGGGGGGAGAGCAGAAGCTCCCCAGGGTTATGCCCAGCTTCACCCCGAAGGCCGGAGTTATTTTGCAGTTTACATCTATGGCGTCGCCCACCGTGCCATTGACCTGCCACTCGTCCGTGAAGTAAACATCGCTGTTCATGATCGTCTCGAACTTTGAAAGCAGGGTGACCGAGGCGGAGACCGGGGGATTGATCCCGTCGCTGACCGTGCAGGTGAAGGTGTGGTTCCCCGCCACGGTGGGGGTGTATATGTACACAGCCCCCGGGACGGCGCCCATGGGGCCGCTCCATTTATATGTCAGCGGATCCCCGTTGGCGTCGGTGGCGGAACAGAAAAGCTCCACCGGCAGCCCCACGGGAGAGTAGCTCAAAATCGCCTTGGTGATCGGCTCGCGAACCTTGGCGGCGATGATGACCGGCGGCTGGTTGGGGTTGGGCGCGTCCACGACGACCGTGGCGCTGGCCAGACCTCCCCACCCATCGCTCACGGTGCAGGTGAATATATAGGCGCCATAAGCGGGAATAGTATAGGTCGCATCCTTTCCATTGGCGGACCAGCCATCGGGGGCGGACCATTTATATGTCAGGTTGTCTTCCGGGTCCGGGTCGGTGGCGGAACAGGACAGGCTGATCACATCCCCCGGCGCGGCGGTGGTGGGGTTGGCGGTGACGCTGGTAATGGAAGGGGGCGCGTTGACCACCAGGTTGAACTCCAGGTTCAGCGGCGCGCCGCTGACCACCTCGACGGTGACCGAATCGGTGAAGGTGAGTCCGATATTTGTGTTCACCACCAGCGAAAAGGTCCTCAAGCCAGGCGTGATGGAAAAAGTGACCGACATGGTGGCAAGATCTACCTCATACACCAGGGGTTCCATATCCTCCCCCGATATGGTCAGGGTAATCCCGGTCACATATGGCGGCAGGGAGGCCGCATGCTGTCCCAACGGGGTCGAAATGCCCTTGGAGGATCTGTCATAGGAATATCCGGCGGGGAATTGCAGGGTTAACTTTGCCGTGGAAGAGGCGGATGGCTCCGGGGCGCTGGCCCCCTGGGAGCAGCTTTGGAAAAACAACAGAGGCGCCGAAAGCAGGGCCAATAGAGCGATAAGACGAAAACTGCTATGTAACTGCGTTGATCTGGTCATAACAAACAGAGCCTCCCTGAGGACATCGGAACCTCCAGGCTTCCAATTATATACCAGGGCCGCCACGGGCCATTACCTCAAAGCCCGCCGACCCCCCAAAATCCAATTAAACCGTACTGCTATATACCGGCGCCGTTTTTAGAAACACGATCCCACGGGCATTTTCCCCACTCCACTGGCTGTTCCGCCCTTTCCATCGTTGACTGTGCAGGTGACCACCCAGTCCTCATACATTGGTTTCGGTGGGCAACCTCCCAGGTTCGGAACGGCGACGTTAAGCGCTTTCGGGCCATTGGCCAGAACCCCAAACTGATCGCTCAGTGTGTATGTAAGCGGATCGCCGTCCGGATCCTGGGCCGAGCAATAGATATTCGCTGTATCCCACGGCGTCAGATATCCCCAAGAGGGTGGTAGGTTGGACAGGGCTTCGACAATACTTACAGACTTTACCACCGGGGCCATGTTCGGCATTGGCGCCCGCACCGTCACGGACGCCGAACCATGGCCGCCCCATCCATCGCTGACTGTGCAGGTGAAGGTGAATGTTCCGTAATTTGGAATCTCGTATGTGGCGTTCTGCCCGGTTGCAGTCCAGCCATTCGGGCCGGACCAGGTGTATGTCAGTACATCGCCCGGATCCAGATCCGACGCCTGGCAGGAAAGGGAAATAACATCCCCAGGTTTGGCCAAATCGGGGGTGGCGCTGGCGCTGACCCCGGATGGAGGGGCGTTGATATTCAGGTTGAATTCCAGGTAGATTGGCCCGCCGCTTACCACCTCGAGAGTGACGGAATCGGTGAAGGTCAGCCCGATGCTGGTGGTGACGATGATGGTGAATGTCCTGATCCCCGGTGTTATGGAAAAAGTGACCGCTAGGGTGTTCAGATCCACGGGAAACGACAGGGTCTCCATGTCGTCGCCGGAGATGACAAGAGTCATACTGGTGACATAGGAAGGAGCCGAGGCGTTGTATTGCCCCGACGGAGGATATATGGCGCCGGTGCCAGGATCGTATGTGTAGCCTTCGGGAAACTGGAGGGCAATATCCGCCTGGGCCTGGGCCTCTGGGCCCACAGGCTGGCCAGCCTCGCCAGAGCAGCCGATGAAGGCAGCCGATGCCGCAATAAAAACGGCCAGCGCGGGAATCAGCAAGATCCTGTTGGTATCAAAAGAACCCCTTACATCCATAACCCACCATATATCCTAAAATACGACAATAACTACAGCGCAGACGGCATAAATCCAGCTGGGCCAACTCGCCTCTATCTTACTGCTATCCTGGGTATAATTCAACCTGCATGAAACCGATAATGTGTAGCGATCTCATTCCAAAACAGGCTGCAATTTGCCAAACGCTTCCCAATTAACGGCGGACAGTATGACGACCGGCGGCTAATCCCCTGATATTTAGTCTTTTACCGGCTATCTCCCATGGTCGGCGGACAGGAGGCCTAATTATATCCACATGGGAGGTGTATCCCATTGCGGTGGGGTCATGAGTGGAAAGAGCTTCTAGCAGCCGCCCCATACCTGGAAGGTCACTCGCTTCTGCGTTGGGGCGTTTATTCCATCGGACGCCTGGCAGGTGATATCCCAATTTGCGGGAACCGAACAGCCCCCGATATACGGCGCCATGAATCCCAGGGCGAAATGGGTATTGGCGATGTTCCCGAATTGATCCTTCAGCAGGTATGTCATGGGGTCGGACTCAGGATCAGTGGCCACACAGAAGATATCCACGAACATTCCTGCCCATATGCTCCTGGGAGGAAAACCGCTTTGCGGATCGAGCACCTGGATGGAGGAGATCACCGGTGGATTATTCCCCGGCTCCGGTTCTGGTTCCGGTTTCGGGGGCCGTGGGGGAGCGGGGACTTTCACCGTGGCTTGCGCCGAGGCTCGGCCACCCCATCCATCGGTCACCGTGCAGGTGAAAGTGTATAAGCCATAGTTGGGAATGGTGTATGTGGCTGCGGCGCCCTCGGCGGTCCATCCCCCAGGGCCGGTCCAGCCGTAGGCCAGGATATCCCCCGGATCCAGGTCCGACGCCTGACAGGCCAGGCTGATCAGATCCCCCGGCTGCGCCACGGAGGGGGTGGCGGTGGCGCTGACACCGGATGGAGGGGAGTTTATGTTCAGGTTGAAACTCAGATTCAAGTCCCCCCCGCTCACCACGTCGATGGTGATCGAATCGGTGAAAGTCAGCCCGATATTAGTGGTGACGATAATCGTGAAAGTCCTGATCCCCGGTGTGATAGTGAAAGTGACGGTGAGAGTGTCCAGATCCACTTCGTATATCTGATCCTCCATGTCCGGGCCGGAGATGACAAGAACCATGCTTGTGACATATGAGGGGAGGGCAGCGTTGTATTCCCCCGAGGGGGGATAAAGCGCTCCATTGTCCGGGTCATACCTGTAGCCATCGGGGAAGTTCAGTCCGATGGTAACCTGGGTTTCCTCACCAGTGGCCTCCGGGTCGCCGCTTGGCCCTATGCATCCATTCAGGAACAGGGGGGCAGCTATGAGCGCGGCCAGAACGGGCGCAAGAAACGTTTCAGGGAGCTTGAAGGAACCGAGGGAATACATCTTCCATACCCTCCATTTTGAGCAGGGAACAAACCAGCAGATCTCGCTCGCCAAATCCACCTTTCTACATATAATTTAGTCCCGCCATATGGAGAATTCAAATCAAGTTGGATGGCGCAGAATGCGTGTTTTCCCGCTGGGAGAGACCCATCTCTTGGACTTCGGCGTCGAATTGAACTATACTTCCCCGATGCGCCATATTCTATTGTTTATTCTGGCTTTGTCGGTTTGCGCCCAATCAGCCCGGGCGGAGGTGGTGTCTGTGCCTGTGGATGTGACGGTGCAGGTGAAGGAACAGAACCTTTTTGAGGCCCGCAAGGAAGCGGTGGACAAGGCCTTCAAGACCGCCGTCTATCGAGCCTCCATGGGGATCCTGCCCGCCGGTGGCGCCGCCCAGGAGGCCGAGCTGGAGGAGCGTGTGCTCTCCCGCGCCTCCGACTTTGTCGCCAGCTATAAGTTCCTCAGCGAGTCGATCGATTACTACAAGGGGACAATGACGGTCAATATGGAGGTGACCGTATACCTGGACCTGATATGGGAAAACCTGAAGGATGTGGGCGCCAGGGCCATACAGCGCAAAGGGAAAAAGCTGGTTACTCTAATCCATGAGGAGAGCCTGAGCTTTCTGGCAAAACGTGACTTTCTCCTTTTGCCCTCCCTTTCCGAGGAAGTGGTGGCCAGCGAGTTTCGTAAAAACGGGTTTATCGTCGACGACAGGAAGCAGGTCCATCAGGCCGGGCTGGGCCAGCTGGCCTTGCGCGCCACGGAGGGGGATCTGGAGGCGGCGGGAAAAATCGGCGAGGCATTGCACGCCGATCTTGTCATCGTCGGCAAGACCCTGGTGAAGATCACGAAGACATCCAATGGGGAAAAAGCCACAGCGGTAATCAAGGCCGCCCTTTGCACGGCCCCGGATGGCGACGCTCTGGCGGTGCGTCAGGAGTTCAGCGAAAACGAATCGGAGGACGGCTCCAGAGGTTCCCTGCTGGCCATACAGAAAACGGCTCAATACCTGGCCCGGGAGTTTCTGGCGGTGGCGGGTGTAACCGCGGCCCACTAGAGAACCATGGAAGAGTTTTTCCGCAAACCGTGGGTAAAGGCGCTGGCCGTTGTGGTGGGGATTTTTGCGGGGCTGCTCCTGATATACGCCGCCCGGGCGGCCCTGGCCCCTTTCGTCATAGCCTTCGGTCTTGCGTATCTTCTGGACCCGCTTATCGACAGGATGGAGACGTGGAAAATCGGACGCACATTCTCCATCCTCTCCCTTTTCGCCATCCTATCCCTGGGGGCCCTGGCGATGGCCACGTTCCTGATCCCCATGGCGCTGGGTCAGGTGGAAGCGGTGGCCAAAAACGCCCCGGTGTATATAGAGAGGGTGGAGGCCGCCGTGGCCCCGTTGATGGAGAGCTTCGCGCCGGGCGAGGACATCAGGCTGACGGAGCAGATGAAGGAAAATATCAGCAGCGTGGGGCAGCTGGCGCTCTCCGCGTTTCGGGCGGTGGTGGCGGGGATCTGGTCCGGGATCTCCGGGGCCATGGGGGTGGTGGTGGCCTTGTTCAACCTGGCCATCATCCCGGTGGCGACTTTTTATCTGTTGCGGGATTTCGACCGGATCATAGCCTGGGGCGCGTCCCGGGTGCCGCCGCGCCATAAGCCAAAAGTGTTCACACTGGCCAGGAGGCTCGACTCTGTGCTGGCGGCTTTTGTGCGGGGCCAGCTTATGGTGGCCTTCATCATGGCCGTCATCCTTTCCCTGGGGCTGCTGGTCATCGGCGTTCCCATGGGGTTTTTCCTTGGGGGGGCGGCGGGGCTGGCCAACATCGTCCCCTTCATGCCCCTGTTTGTGGGCTACCTGCCCGCCATGGCCCTGGTCTACGCCGACGGGGGAGGGATGGGTGGATTCATCGCCGTGTCGGTTCTCTTCGGTGTCTCCCAGGCTCTGGAAGGCTTCCTGATCACGCCCAAGATCCAGGGGGACGCGGTGGGGCTGCATCCCGTGGCCATCATGGCAGCCATGCTGGTGGGGGGGGTGTTCTTCGGCTTTATCGGTGTGCTGCTGGCGGCGCCGGCGGCGGCTATGATCAAGGTGCTTCTGGAGGATATCGACCAGGGATATATGGAATCCAGTTTTTTTATGGAGCAATCCCCCCAAAAGGCGCCTGTTCCCCCTGAGCCGAAAGAGTCATAATCCCCGCGCCGGAGTCGATCTCGAAGACGAAGAGGGAGAGATAGCTCATCCCCACAATGGCGCTGACAGAACCCCGTCCCTGGAAATCCATCACCACCGCCTGAACCCCCAAAGCCTCCGCCCCGCCCACCTTCACGCTGCGCAGCGTCACCACGGGAACCTGGGTTCGCCCGGCGCCGGTGGCTATCCATGTTTTCGGGCACTTTGCGATGTCATGCCCCAGCGCCCTGGCCAGCTTGGTGGTGATGGCCACCAGATCCGATCCCGTGTCGATGATGGCCATCCTGGAGGCCTTGCCGTCGAACCTGGCCATGGCCCGCATCTGGCCGTCGGAAGGCTCGAACTCTATGGTGGCCCGGCCGCGGGCGGTGGCCCCCCGCTGCTGGCGCTGGGGGGTCTGATAGATGTTTTCCACCCGCATCTCCACAGCGCTGGAGCGATACATCTCCGGAATGGCCGCCAGGGAATTGGACGCCCGGACGGCGCCCTGGCCATCGGTCCATCGATAAACCTTGTCATGCCCGGCAGTGGCTGCGGCGATCATGGCCAGCAGGACCAGGACTTTCACTGTCAGTCCGCCACGACGAAGGACTGGGGGAAGCCTTGCCGTATGGCGTCCTCCAGGGCGCCGTTGGCCTGGCCCATATCATCAAAAGGCCCGATCTGCACCCGGAACAATGTTTCCCCCATGGAGCTTTGGGTGGGCTGGAACCGGATATTCTCCCTGGGATAGGGAAGACGGTCGCGAACCCGTTCCGCGTTTTCGCGAACACCAAAGGCCCCCACCTGCACCCAGAAAACACCGTGATAAAAGTCCGGCGCCGGGTTCACCGCTTCCGGGGGCGCTCCTGCGGGCCCCGGTCTTCCTTCCGCCAGGGCGGTGATGGTCACCATGGTGGTTCCCTCCTCCACAATGCCCATCAGCCGGGCGGCGGCGTGGGAGAGGTCGATGATCCTGTTGTGGGCGAAGGGGCCCCGGTCGTTGATCCGCACCACCACCGTCCTGGAGTCATCGATCCTTTTCACCTCCACCACGCTGCCCAGGGGGAGGGTTTTATGGGCTGCGGTCATGCCGTGCATGTCATAAATCTCGCCGTTGGCGGTTTTCTTGCCGTGGAAATTGGGGCCATACCAGGAGGCGACACCGGTCTCCATATACCCTGCGGCGCTGGAGAGGGGATAATAGGTTATTCCATTGATGGTGTATGGCTTGCCGCCCCGCCGAAGCTGGGAGGGGCCGGGCTGGGAAGAGCTCGGCTTTTGGGAAACCCGCTCCGGGTGTTTGGATATCTTGTGGGCTGGCGCGCAGGCCCAGGAGGCCACCACCAGACCCACCACCGAGACCGCAGCCAAGGCTATTTTTTGAGTCCTGGGTTTTTTCGGGCTATAATTCATAAAAACCATGCATGATGTTAACACGTTAAAAAGAACCTGCTTTCCGGCGCCATCGCCGGACCAGCGCCTGCTCAGGATCATTTTCCGGGTAAATCCGGTGGATATCAGCTATATGGTCATGACCCTGGAAGCTTATGATTATATCGCCATCCCCCGCACCATCGACCAGGTGAACGGGATCATGGAGGCTCTTTGCTCCCCCGATTACTATGAGGAGGTCAAAAGCCTTATCACCGCCCTGGCGGAGGAGTCCCCCGGGCTTGCCATCATAGCTGGCTGATCTCCGGCCCCTCGGTCTCCTGGTTCAGGGTGACTTCCCCGGCGGCGCCCGCCTTGGCCCCCACCGGGTTTTTGGTGACGGTGAACTTGACCGAGTCCCCCACCCCCACCGCTTCCCAGTCCGCGTTGGTCAGGTGGGTCAGGTGGAAGAAGAAGCTGGCGCCATCGGCCCTTTTTATAAATCCGAAACCCCGATCCGGGATCAGCGCCTCCACCATGCCATCATACATGGCCGCTTCCTCCCCGTTCTCCTCCTTGGCCAGGCTGTTGATCCCGGCGCTGGTGTATTCGCGCATCTGCTCCTCTTTTTGTTCGGCGAACTTGGAGCGGCACACCTCGCAAAAATACGGCTGGCCGTTGCGCAGCCGCATGGTGGTGGTGGTCAGCCGGGCGCCTTCGTGAAGGGGGGAGCGGCATTCCACTTCCATCTCCACCGGGGCCCAGGCGATCCGTTCGATCATGTCGTTGAGCCAGATGATATGGAAGTCTTTCAGTTTTTTCGGGTCCTGCCGGTCCGAATACATCTTGGCGCAGGATTGGCGGATGGAGACGATGGCCACCTGCTTGCCCAGCTGGCGGACTTTCTGGAACAGGGGGAAGTAATCCTTGTCCCCCACCACGGCCACGGCCAGGTCGTATCCCGAAGGGATGGCGGCGTAATAGAGCATGCTGGCGGCCAGGGCGATGTCCACGCATTTTTCCCTGGGGGAAAACGGGTCGTCCGCCTCCCTGTCGTCGTGGAGGATGCGCCGGTCCGCATAGTCGATGGGGAAAGCCTCCACTTCGTAATGGTAGTCCTCCCGCAGCATGGTGAAGAAATCTTTTCTTTTCCTGGCCCGGTCCTCGTCCACCAGGTCGTAATTTATCGGGTATGAACCGAAAAGGAAGGTCCGGGTGACATCCAGGCTCCCCAGCCCGTTGCGCTGGGAAAGCTCCGACGTGATGGATTTGGGCAGTGCGCCGTAGTCGATATGAAAGCCGGGATGGTTGGATTCTTTAGCTAAATGTCGAAGATTTGAATAAAGCCAGGTCCCATCGATAAAAACCATTACTTTGGCCACAAAAACTCCTGCTGTGGTAATAAAATTTATTTATTACAGGCCCCCCCGAGCCTGAAATTATCATTAATAAACCTTTAAAATTTACCACAACCCATTTTTATAGTCAATCTCGCCTATCATTAGACAGCAAGAATAAACGCGGGTCGATCCCATACTGCTTTATCTTCTCCTGCAGGTTCTTGCGGGCCAGCCCTATGGCCTCCGCGGTTCTGGAGATGTTTCCATTGTTCCTGCCCAGCGCCTTTTGCAGATACTCCTTCTCCCAGGCGCCCCTGGCCACCCGCAGCGGGGCCAGCGTTTCCTCCGCCTCCAGCGTGGTGGGCACGGCCACTCCCGCCGGTGTCATCCCCTCCGGCAGGTCCGCCAGCGAGATCGACTTTCCCGCGCAGATCACCACCGCCCGCTCCATGACGTTTTCCAGCTCCCGGATGTTGCCGGGCCAGGGATGGGCCGCCATCACCGCCAGCGCCTCGTCGGTGATAGACACGATATCCTTGTTCATCTCCTCCCGATACTTTTTAAGGAAATGATAGGCCAGCGCCGGGATATCCTCCGGACGGTCCCGCAGGGGCGGCACCGTGAGGGTGATCACGTTGAGCCGGTAGAAAAGGTCGTCTCGAAAATTGCCCCGGCTCACCTCTTCGGCCAGATCCTTGTTGGTGGCAGAGACGATCCGGGTGTTGGTCCTGATGGTTTTTGTCCCTCCCACCCGGGTGAACTCCAGCTCCTGGAGCACCCGCAATAGCTTCACCTGGGTGGAGGGGGAAATCTCGCCGATCTCGTCCAGGAACAAAGTACCCATATCCGCCATCTCGAAGCGACCCTTGCGCATGGCCATGGCCCCGGTGAAAGAGCCCTTTTCGTGGCCGAACAGTTCCGACTCCAGCAAAGCCTCCGGCAAGGCGGCGCAGGATACGGTTATGAAGGGCTGGTCCGCCCTGGGGCTTTTGTAGTGGATGGCCCGGGCCAGCAGCTCCTTGCCCACTCCGCTCTCCCCCTGGATCAGCACCGTGGAGTTGGTGGGGGCCACGCTTTCGGCCAGTCGCAATGTCTTTTTTAGCTCATAGGACTTGCCCACCATGAACTGCCCTTCGGTGAAGCGATTGAGTTCCTCGCGCAGCATGACGTTCTCGTGGCGGATCCCCTGCACCTCGAATATTTTCCGGATCAGCAGCACCACCTCCTCCGGCTCGAAGGGGCGCAGAAGATATGAATATGCGCCTTTTTTTATCGCCTCGATGGCGGTGGGGATGGAGCCGAACGCGGTGACGATCACCACATCGGTGGAGGGCCACTGTTTTTTCACCTCCGCCAGAAGCTCCAGCCCGTTCATCTCCGGCATCATCAGGTCCGCCATCACCAGGTCGAAGGGCGCCTCCTCCAGCATCTTCAGGGCGGCGCGGGCCCGGTCCGCGGTTTCATGCTCCCATCCGTTCCGCTCGATCAGCACGGAGAGAAGCTCGAGGTTTTCGTGGCTGTCGTCCACCACCAGGATTCTTTTTTCACTCATGGCGCTATTGTGCCTTATCGAAGGGGAAAAGTCACTTTGCAGGGGGATGAGGATCTGGTATTGGCCGGTTATAATAGTTGGATATATTATACCGGCAGTTTCTGGATGGGGCGGGATTGTCCACAAAGCCCGAACAAATATGGAATCCTGGGCGATCTGCCAGTTAATGATAAGATGTCTTTATGTCAGGATCGTATCCATCGCCGACGGGCAGAGCGAAGATGCCCTGCCATATGGTCGGGATGGGCGGATTTGAACCGCCGACCCCTCGCTCCCGAAGCGAGTACTCTACCAGACTGAGCCACATCCCGATGGAAAGACTGTAAGCGAGTTAATGTATCACCCTGGCCTGCCGCTAGCAAGGGAAATTAAATCAGCCATACAGATCCAAGCCCTGTGGGGGCCTTTTTGCTCTTCGGTACAATTCGGAACAGAACATAAAAAAAATGTTGTAAATAAGACAAGGAATGCTAAAATATTTATATTGGAATAGACATATCAAAAAAGAGGTCTACTTCACTGCTGGACTGTCTGACTTTTAGGCGCGGGATGACGAAGTTAAATTTTGCTAAATTATCAAACACATATGTGGCATACCTGGCCTTTTGTTCCGGTCTGTTGCTCATGGCCACCGACGCCAGCGCCTTCTCTCTCGGGAAAATCCGTGTCACCGGCGCTTATGAGGAATCGTTCAAGGCCGAGATCCCCGTGCGGACCGATGGAAAAGCCGGTCTTTTCGCCCACATTGGCCAAGAAGAGGATTACGAGAGGATAGACGCGGACCGGCCTGAATTCCTGGACCATTTCAAGATTTCCGTGGAGGACCATCCCCTGCACGTGGGCCAGAAAATAATCTACATAAGCTGCGACGAACCCATATACCAGCCCTCGTTCAATCTGCTGATCATCGCCAGGTTAGGTGGC
>Ga0224511_10002698_pt1 | contig 12173 bp, 4 predicted proteins | sample SF_May12_sed_USG_2_FD_169988 | JGI IMG/M metagenome (GOLD analysis project Ga0224511, IMG submission 169988) | Sediment microbial communities from San Francisco Bay, California, United States - SF_May12_sed_USGS_8_1 | ecosystem: Environmental > Aquatic > Marine > Sediment | place: USA... | reverse complement strand
AATATAAAAAAATATTAATCGAAGAAGTGCATGAAGCGGAGTATTGAAAATATGAAAAGTCTGCATTAAAGAGGTGTGGTTAACAAAAAAAATTTGTTTTACTTTAAATCTGAGTTAAACCATATGGAACTTTAAAGGTTATATGTGCTATGATTGTTTTCAAAGACTGTGCATTTTTTGTTTAAAGTTTCCCAAGGTAATTTTAGATTTGGACCCCCGTAAAATGTAATAATTACACACCATACATTTAATAAATATTAATGGGAATAACCCTTTTATAAAAAGGGTTAATAAAAAATAAATTATATTCGTGCGGACAAAGATGTGTAGAGATGAAATTCTAAAACTACACAAAATATAAATGAGTTTCATTTCAGACCAAAGCAATCGCATGAATCTTTTTATGGTTAATCTGCTGATACACAGTCGCCTTGTAGATTTCATTTTTAACCGGAAGTACACGTGCACGTGTAAATTAATGATTTTGACTTTTACGAAATATACGGATATGTGCTCAATGTGCTGCGGTTAAGTGGCTTGCTAGCGATAAGCATATGTGTATTCAAGACATGCTGAAAATGATATATATTGGAACAAAACAAGTTATAAGCATTTATGAAGTGATATACTCACAAGTGTTCTCGGTTTTATTAACGATGTTCATTAATGGAAATTACAGATGCTACACAATTGACGCTATCTAGACCCGAATTCTTGCTTCGAATACATGTAACCATTAACAGTTATCCATAAGGTTAACCTCAACCATACTTACTACTTTGGAGTAAATATTTGACTCGTGTTTTTCATGCTTTTAAATTGATATATTTGCTGAAATTAATTTTACTTATAATTACAATTAATGCATAGAAAAGTGGCATGTTGCTAAACAATAAAATTAATTTGGCGCTAACATTTATCCGTTTGCGTATATACATTCGTCAATACCATTTGCCTCGGTGGTCAAGAGGTTAATGCAGTACAATTCCTTAATTGCGCATATTAAGGGCGTTTTATGTTGTAGTATGTTGTTGATCTCCCTCGAACTCTCTTTTTTGCAACTTAGGGGTTTAACTTAATTCTTTTAAATTAGTATGCAACATTTTTGCACATATTTTTTATTTTCCATCTCTTTTTTCATTATCATTGAACGACGTCACCATTGGTAGTTTTACAATTATTGTCTCCGTAAAGTGTACAAAAATGTAATTATGTACCGGTAGATACACTGCAGCATTTGGGTTTTAGACATGTTTGTTTTGTTTTGTTGCTTTTCTTTTAAATCAGTGGGGACAAAAAATATTATAACGTTACTGCTTTTTCTATCCAGAGATAGACGACTGTGTCGGGTCCCCGTGCAATGGACACGGTATCTGTGTTGATGGTATGAAGTCCCACACCTGTGACTGTTTCCCTCGCTACACAGGTCACAACTGTGACACTGGTATATCCCTTACTTTTTTAAATAAATATTATTTAAATAAAATGTCCGGGGTTTATAAGTTGATTTTCTCTATACCGTTTCTAAATAAACGAAATTTTGAGGCTCTAAATTATCAACCTAAATAAACTGATTGTGTCAAAAAACGGAATATATACTGTAAAGCTACATGTAAATATAGTTGTCTTTCAGTTTCAAAATTAACAACAGAACTTCTATAGTCAGCATATTAGTATATCTCGTAAACTAACAGCTTTAGCATTTAAAGACGTTTTAGCAGTAAAACTTTGTGTTGCAAAGTAAAGAACAATATATGTTTGATTTTTTGTAACGCCATAATAAACACTTATTTATTTACCTTCTGCAAGATGCTGAAGAGGACACTTACATGTACTCCGTCTAGCACTAAATGTAATCAGTAAAATACATAGTATTTTTTTCAGATTTATGTCCGGGTTCGAATGATCCAACATCATGTTACCACGGTACCTTAAAAGCATTTTACAATTTGTTTTAAAACATGCATTTCATTTTAGTGTGTTTTTTGTCTTAACTGTTATAAATACGGAAATTCGTGGACTTTCCTTAGAGTAAAAGCAATAGATGATAACCATGTTCAAAAAGTGTATATTTAAACTCCTCTACCTTTTCCAGACATATGATAAAAGCGGCATGTAGAAATTATGAAAAATACAAAAGTTATGACTATTTTCAGAAGGCATATAAACATGATGCGGAGCACGACGTCGCAAAAAACGTCAAAATTTTGAGGATTTCATTATGTGAAAAAGGAGTGTTTTTCTCAAAAGATATGTTTTAAAGTAATATTTAGGACTATGCAACTATATTAAAATTAATAACAATTACATTTGTCAATATAAATTATAGAGTTGAGTTTTTATTTCTTTGTCGGAAGATGTTTTTCAACGAAATCCTAGGCATATCAGACCATATTTTTCTTTCCGTAATTTTCAGCTCAATTAGGTTGGTAAAGGGCAGTAAATCTGGTGGTCAAGTTGTTAAAACTTATCAAATTTGTAATTAGCTAAGTACAGCATGCTTGCAATACCATTATATATTTTTTGATGCCAAAAATGTGTCTGATGAGGAATATTGATTTTTGTTTTCATACAAAGCAAATAATTGGAATCTGGCAGAACAGCACTGACGGCAGTTTTTCACTTTTGCCTTCATTTAAGCTTTATTGATAAATAAGCACAGATGTACTTCCATAGACACTAAACAATTGTTATGGCATAGAAAAACTATATATTTAAAGCACAACAAATAGTTTTAGTGAGATCTTCACAGATATTTTTTTTTCTTGATGTTTCCAAATAAATATGATTAAAATATCGAAGTGCTCCGGTAACTGTTTCCATGGTTACAAAATGGCCACCTCTAAGTGGCAAGAATAAAGAAATTATCAGTAACTTACTAGTTTTATGTTCAACATATATTAATTATATGTGTCTGTAAATTTCATAACAAATCAGTAAGCAAATAACAAAAAGCAACAAAAGTCCACGAATTTATCATACAACCCTCGTATTATAAATCTATCAAGTGTTTGATGTAAGCTTCTTGAGTCTGTTACCCAACCAACACATTTTTGTGGACAACTAAAATTAATAACTTCAAACAGTTCTTATTTGAGGGGCTAAAAAAGAAACACTAGTAACTTATAGCTGCCTATACCGAGTCAGAGTAACAAATGACCCCACCTATTCCATAACATTGTTATCACACATGTGATGAGGCAGAGCAGGATAGGGATTCGAATTTACAACACCTTGATTGAAAAGTCTCCCCTTATCCTATTCATATATTCGTCCAGGCAATATGTACACGTGTATGACATTTTATAAACACTAATAACATTTGTTTTAAAGCACAGAAATGCCAAAGTCACCCGTGTGTTCATGGAATGTGCACGATGAACGGGACGGACATAGCCTGCTTCTGTTCAGATGATGGACACACGTACAATGACTATTCTGGTGAACATTGCGACCAACGTGAGTACATAAATAATGCACCACACATCAAAGTATGTCCATGGCTTCCATGTCTGTACATAATATGTGGTCCTTATGAGTCCTCGAGTCAAATTAATACACGTGTTAAAAACAAGTAACAGACAAATACTAAATTCACAGAATACTATTACTAGTATCAACCATTACATGGAAAATACTAAACACAGTTTGTAGTCAAGTTATTTAATTGTGTAATGTTGTGCATCAACACATAAAATCAATACCAAATTTTCGGGCCATACCTGTATATATTTAAACATGCGTGGATAATCATATACGACAGCGACTTATATTGACGAGGGTAGGATTTACTGCTTAATTGTAGTCAAACGTGAAATGTAATTACTGCCTGTCAACAGATGCAGACCTGGCATCTTTAATGTATATTACATGTACATTTTTGTTGTTCATTTGATATATAACGTTGGATGGGTCAATGTTTTAGTGGCGGATTCAGGATTTGACCTTTTTGTACTTTATCTTGTAAATGGTAAATATTATACTATGTATGTTGGTTTATATTTAGTCAAAGGTCTACTTTAAATGTGTTTATAAATTGATTTCCAAGCGAAGCGATAAAAGTATTTAGAAAATTTCGCGTTGAGTGCATTAACAAATCATGGGCCGGCGGCCGTGACGGTGGGGGGCACCAGGGGCGCCCTCTCCTGGATCCGCAATTTGTGTGTCTGTTATAATAGCACATTACATGGTTGGATGTTTTGGGGCCAAGCAGTTAATACATGTATACGTTGTATTTCAGACTGAAATGATGAATGGCATATTAACCAATATATAGTTGTGGTTCAAGTAAAACAATTAATCTAAACTAATTCCTTAAGTCAACATAAACATTATATACTAGATTTCTAGTTTGTTTTACAATATGTTTTTCTGAACGTTCATACTACGACATGATTTAAAGATCATTCACAGGCTGCATGCGGCAGTTAACTGTTTGTTGTTTGTAGGGTGATTAGGAAATTAGAAAGTTGAATATTAACCTATACGTATTCAAAGGTATTGTTTTGTTGTCATTTTTCAGTGTTTATTACGATTTCAAAAATGAAAATATTATTTCAATGATTTGTTAAATCAGCTATCTGTAAAATACGAACCTACAATATTTATTGTTTGTATAGACATAGTTACCGAACGAACTAATAACATTGAATTATATGTCAATAAGTTTGTGTCCAGGAATCGACAATTGTGCTGGCGTGACGTGTAATGGACGCGGTACCTGTGTTGACGGAATACGAGACTACTCATGCAAGTGTGACCCCTGGTACTCTGGTTTGGACTGTGAAAGAGGTACAAGAGTCATCTTCACTACACTAATGTGACATACATGCAACTACAATTGTCATATGTTTAGCATTTTAAACACTATAAATACACGACATCGGCACAGTGTTCATCTTTCAAGCACATGCACAATATATTATAGTGACTTACTTTTAGCAGCTATTTCTTTAGCAGTTGATTTAAACACAAAAGTAACACGAGTTTATTAGTCTTTCTCCCACCACTTTTACAGTATACTGTAACCTAGATATAATCATTGTTGTTGAATAGACTGTATTACTTTAGTTTGGGTTTGTAAAATTTATGATAGACACGTCTAATGTTAGCATTTTAGTTTTGTGATCGCTTCATTTTAATCATTAGTTGTTTTATAACATGGAAATACCTTTATCAAAGCCTGAAATCATTTTTGTCAATAAATGTGCGTTTCACAATCTATTGTGTTCGCCATTTAAAAAGGTGGTTTTAGGAATTGTGTAAAATGAAATAGCTACCGAATGTTTTATTCTAATGAAACAAAAAAAATACAGCTTTGTATCCGAATAATGCAACTGTATGTAGTAATTTTTTAGAACCGTAACTTTTCCTTGCCTACTTTGTCTGAGGCATTTCTCTTAAATTATTAGAGGTACGTGTACATAGATCGCATTTAGTAGAAGTGCAGTGCATTAAAACCATAACTCTCCAATTAATAACTTTTGAGTTACAGCCCTTCGTTATTTTCAATACTTATATTGTGTCCACAATGTTACACCAACAGTGTGAAAACTACTAACGTAAAACTTCAGAGGTAAATTGATTCCATAGTGAAGAAGTGCAGAACCATATTTTTTACTTCATAATTTTGTAGTTGCTGCCCTTTAATTTTTCATACTGTTATTGTCGTTGATTATCATACTTGTTTTTCTTTTAAATTATGTTTCCTATAGTTTAAAAATTATCCAGCAACTACCCATACCATTATATTTTGATACTGAATGTGTTAAACACTTAATGGACAAACTACTTCTCTGTGTCCAAATCCCATTCGTGGAACTTCATCCGGTTTAACCAGCTCTTGTTCTCGTTGTTTTAAGCTTTTACTGACCCCGTATTGAAATGAGTGAGCGTTACGAGGCGGTAACTAAAAATATAGGAAAAATCATTTTGATAATTTCAAATAACAATAACATTTTTAACAAAATTGCATGAGCAATGTTGGTGTTATACATGTATGTGTGTGCGTGCGTACGTGCGTGCATACGTGCGTGCCTCTGTCGGAGGGGGGCATTGTGTCAGGTATGGTACTCTAAAACATGACGAAGTGTCCTTTGTCTACAAAATTTGTATGTGAACACCTCTTCAATATATATATTATATGTGCTTGAAGTGGCAGACGTATGTGCAACAGACCACAAAGACCAGTGCAATGACCATGGAATGTGCGTCAGTTACGGTCACTACGAGTTTGCTTGCAACTGCTATCCAAAATACAGCGGATCTTCATGCCAATTAGGTATTACACAATGGATACTCTTCACAACTATATCTTGCTTATGCATAATTTACATTTTAATACATTGTTAAAGACTTGAGATGTGCTAGCCGTGGGCGTTTGCGATGAATTCGACATAGTCGTCACCTTTTTGGTTCGTTGTTTGTGCGTCCGAGCCTCTGGATTTGGCTTGTCAGAGCCACAACAATGGGATGGCATAGTTACATGTAAGCTTGATGAGACAGAATAGTGTCGCGCAAAATCGTTTTAATACCTCAAGCCGTGGGGTCAAAGGTCAAAATATTTCCAAATCTGTTTGTTTGGACTTTGTATGGTGTATGGGTTGACAGATGTCAATATTATTAGGTACATTTGTACTTGATACATGTACGTCACAAGGTGTAGATAACTTGCAAGTCAAAGATGTGCTTAAAAAACTGTTTGTCTGGACTCTACCTTGATCGAGAGAATGTGGATTGTAAAATAACTAGGAACAAATTGTTACATTGATCATATGGAATGTCGAGCAGAAGAATCAAATAACAAACAAGGTGTGGTCAGACTTGAAGATCAAACGTCAAATTCGGTTAAATTGTGTTTGTCCGGACTCTGACTTTACCATGAATTGTTTGATTTTTAGTATTCTGTAAGTTAACACTTTTTATTGCTGATATTTCGTCTAAAAGGATTTGTCAAAGTATTAAAAACACGTTTACTACATTTTTACATTGAATAAAATTAATAACATGGACTGACGAAGTGTCTCCTTAAAGAATCACATTTATGCCACAGAATGTGTGACCAGACTTAAAGGTCAAATTATCGAATTGGCCCAGACTATGTGTGCCTAGAGTACTCACATTGTCGCACGAATATAATACATTCATACAATAGAAGATGTTGGCAGAAATAAAGACCAACGGTCAAAATTTGTCAAATGATTTTTATTAGTCAGGAAAATATCGATACTTTTCATTCTGCGGGCTCTACAATGTTGCCCTTTCCAATTCTGTTTGTTTTATTTCAGACATGTGTCCAAATGGAACATCTAAAGCAGTCTGCTTGCAAGGTTTGATCATAATAATGGTGGTTGTAAATAGAAATAGAAATGTAGATAAAAATGCATGTTTTAAAGTCAAATGTTTAATTGTAACATTTTTAACAAAGCACGGTCAGTTTAGCGCCAATTCTGAACTTTCTTGTTGACACATTTTGTCAGATCTGGAATGCGATTTCGACAGCGGTGGCCTTTGTTCGTGGACTCAACTCGCAAAAGGCGACAATTTCGACTGGACTCTGAATTCCCTTCAGACCGAATCAACTGGTACAGGTCCCCTTGCTGACCACACCATGGGAGACGCAAATGGTATGATTTTCTTGCTTTTGTTAACAATTGCAAAAGCTATTGCATTGTCTTAAGCATACACGTTTTGTTGACGAATGGGTTTGTAGATAAACCTAAACTATATTAAATCCCTATTTTGTTAGATATTTACATCGCAGTTATCAAAGAAACGAACGTGTAAATGTAAAGTGTTAAATGATTACTTTTTCTAATTTGTAAGTATTTTGTCATTTTGTTTATCATTTATTTTGGTCAGGTAAATACATTTTCGTCGAATCAAGTGCACCTAGGCAAGAAAATGAAACGGCACAAATCCATAGCGCCCCAATCACGCTATACGGCACGAACCCAATTTGCCTTCATTTCTGGTACAACATGTACGGAAGCAGCATAGGTGAACTGAATGTTTATTTAAAGAGTGAAAACGATTCAGCAAGGGAAATTGTCAAGGTCTGGAGTCTACATGGTGACCAAGGTCAAGGTTGGCACCAAGCTCAAGTCCCTGTTACGAGCAGTAACACGTTCAGAGTATGTTTTATATTATATTATACAATTTGATGTTTTACATATATAAACATAGTTTACTTACATTTCTACTTTTTGGAATAGATTTTTTGTTAATTACAGATGCATGAACTTCAATAAAACATGCCACATAATTAGTCCCATCTCAAAATTGATTGAGTCAATAAATATCTTAACCTGTTTTAGTGCAGAATTATAAACAAAATCTAGAAATATACTCATTATAATCTTGCAGAAAATGATTTTGAAATGTGAAATGAAATTTATAGTTCATGTAATAAAACACTTATAAGCTGCAAAATATGCTGTTGATAAGGGCCGCTTTCGCCTCGGTCAGTAATGATTTTATGGGTCCATATCACAGCATATTTCACAGTTAATTAGCAAATAATTGTAGAGTATATCACACTATATTCAGAACAACCCTTCAAGAATTTTTACATATTATTGACATAATTATATACATGTATGTTGATTTTTTGTCGTCTGTGATCATGGATTGTATGTTGTTTACATTTGAGAATAGAGTTCCGCGCATGCGCTAGGGGCCTCAGTGGTGTGGCATATTTCATTATCATATATGAACAGCTTCAATAAACCCGAGTCTGCTATCTCCTTACGCAAGCTATGCTTCTCTAGGATTGACCCTCTTTCTCAGATTAATTAAGTTTAAACATTTTTGCTTTTTAGATTGTTATAGAAAGTACAATCGGTAATGGGTATTCTGGTGACATCGCGGTGGACGATATTTCGGCCACCGAAGGAAGTTGTGCATATAGTCCGAGTAAAGGTAGCATTTAGAAGCGATGTTTTACATTCGTTTCATTTATAGTACATAACGTATTATGTATGTTGTGTATACAGTATCCTATTGCGTCTGGTAAAATGGAGATATTTAAACCTTGTGTTGTCAAACATCATTCACATATAAATGGTTGTTATTAAATATCATTAAAAAGTGTGTTACTTCTTACAGTGTATGTGTGTTATTCTCCCTGCAGCAATGAGGTGTTTCTCGTGTACAAACCAGGATGTCTCGTCACCATGTACGGCGGTTACTACATGCTCCAGCGATCACGTACGTTTTGCTGTCCGCGTTGTTAAACCAACACAATTATTTGTAAGACACCAACTGAGTATATGACCGTTATTTTAAACGCATAATTGACGAAGATGAATACATATCTTCGCCTTGTTTCGTTTAACTACATGCTAAATGAGGATTGGGTCAGACGTTGGTTCTTGATAATCCGCACAATTTAGCATTACATGTATATATTTGCTAAAATATTCAAACCTATCCGAATTTTAAAATTATGTTGTATACAGATCTGCTTTCTGGAGACATTTACGGACCCGGACGGAAATCAGAAATACAACACTGGGTGTCGGCATACTAAAAACGTGAGCCCATTTTAAGTTTAAATACTGGCTTTGTGACGGTATTTTTTCTAAAGGAACAAAACTATACATATAAGCTGTAACATATATATGTGTATGTAATATACAAATATATTATATAGAACATTTTTGGCAGTAAGTAAACAACATCTACTGTACATAAAATAAACCTTTAACTTTAACTCGTAAAGGTTAATTGATATAAACAAACATTCTTTTACTACAATCTAAATTGAACTAAGGCTACTATTTTCCCTATGCAAGCTATACTTTCTGATCACGTTCGTTTTTCACAGTTAAGTTGTTTTATAGAACTTAATTATGATCATTTTGACACTTTCCGTCTAATTATACGCGGCATCTTCTATATATTTCTAGGACTGCATTCATTTTGGGGACCACTGTATGCATTGCTGTGCAACAGACATTTGTAACGAGAATGTGTGTGGAGCAAAAGGTATTGTAACTATTTCCAGTTTGACGGCTGCCTATTTTCTGATTGCATTCTTTGCATTTAGCCTGCAAATGTTTACTTCTGTAGTTATTAACATGTTTACCAGGCATTTTATAGGACCCAATAATACTAAAATAATACTTTAAAAGGTATTACGGTGCTTTTGTACATATCATATAAAATGTAATATATATGCGGATGTAACGTAACGGATATTTGACAAGCGCTTAGTCGGGTGCAATTGTCCCTCACAATGCATAGTTTTGCAAAACTTCAATTTCCTCCCCTTTATGTACTATCTGTTTGTTTGTGTGATAAGGTTTATGACAAAAAGGAAGTTTGCTTTCGTTTGTATTAACTAGGTCAGATTGTCTTCTGACAATATAAACCCTAACCAATAAGACTGCCAATCCATTTGATATTAAATGGACAATGTACCGTTATCAATGCTCACGACTGACAACAAGGTAAAGGACCATCATTATAATCACTAAATCAATTGAAGTATAAATCATTTACAGGTTTCCCGCCACGGCATGCCCGCGGACCTCTGTGCTATGACTGCGATGACATGACGACTAAGGACGAGTGCAGAAACATCACCGCATGTTCTCAGAATGAGGTACGTACAGGATGGGCAAGCCTTTTGTCTGTAGATTTTATAACACAAATCTAGTAATCTCTATGTGTGTTATAACATGTATTTATGTTTGTTCCTGTTTTCGATTGAGGGTCACTTGATAGTTGGTTCGTTTTACACATGTGTAATTAACGAAGTAGACAATAAGTAATCATAAGTCTAGATGACTTATAACACCTATTTGTTGCAACTGTGTGTTGTTTTGTTTTCCTGCTTTTGTTAGTTTAAACAGTATTTATCTAAAATAGTACATATGCACACATATATATGGTAACATGCAAACCAAAATTCGCATTAAACAGTACAAAGTTGATATAGAAATTTCGATTAAATATGGATTAAAAATAGTCGATCTATTTGTTTTATTTTTTACATCAATAAAAACATAAAAATTGATATATTCTAATACTGCCAATTGAATGCATGAAAGAAAGTTTCAGAGCTTATCGTCGTTATCTTTGCTTAAAATTGTCTCAATTTTATAACAGGAATGTGTTCTCTATGGTGATGACGTCATCCATTACGTCACAAAATGTATTCCATCTGATTATAAGGTAAATAAGAGTATGATATTACTGTTCTCTTATTAATAAACAATGTACATGTACAAGTTTATATAAGCGAGTTGTGATTGGTAAAACTAGTAGAATTGTTATGTGTACCAAAACATAACACCCAACTATGAACCACATACATTTTGTTCCATTTTTGTTTCAGTGTAAAATACCAGACCTATGTGTCAACTGCTGCCAAGACGACTTCTGCAATGATGACTGCCAACGTATGGCAACGACCATCCTGATCGGCAAATAAACGCATGGACTAATGATAATATTATGTACTTTCCTTTTATGGCAATGAATCATACGAAAAAAGGAAGCCGTTTGTTCTTTTATATATGATAAACAATTTGGTCAGCATTTTCAAGCACGTTAATCAATTCTTTTGTTATTTTGTGTTACTAATTATATTGTAAACGATGCTTTGAGCCTCGTTTATATTCTTTGACATTAAAGTACGTGTGAACTTTAGGCTGTCCTAGTCTCTAGCTGTTCATTTACTATTGAAATGATCTATGGTCGGTGTTCCACAAAGATGTTCAATAATGTTTGACTGAAATGCATTACATTTAAACACAGTCGCAAAGCAGACGACGGCCTTGATAACCATTCATGGAACACATGAATATCTACTAGCCTCTTTTTCCACAGGCAATAACTACATATACTATGTTTCACAAGTCGTATACGTAATTAAAGCGGGGATAAAGTGTACAATTTGAAAGAAAATATATGTAGCAAAAATATTCTCGTTGATTCAGTGTCAAATGCCGCACCAATGCATCAATTGCTGTCATGAACTGATGAAAGGGAAAGCCCTCAGGAAGCATAGCCTGCACGAGAAAACAGCAGCCTCGGTTTAATTGAAGCTGTTCATCAGTGGTAATGAATGATGCCACACCACTGACGCCCCCTAGCGCATGAGCAGAACTCCATTTTCAAATGTAAACAACATACATGTACACTCCATGATCCCTGAGGACCAGAAA
>Ga0224511_10002697_pt1 | contig 12175 bp, 6 predicted proteins | sample SF_May12_sed_USG_2_FD_169988 | JGI IMG/M metagenome (GOLD analysis project Ga0224511, IMG submission 169988) | Sediment microbial communities from San Francisco Bay, California, United States - SF_May12_sed_USGS_8_1 | ecosystem: Environmental > Aquatic > Marine > Sediment | place: USA... | reverse complement strand
GAAAAATATAACTTTCAAGATGTTCTGAGATATGATCACAAAACATTTTTGTTACTGACTCGCTATGGCATGGTCATGGCAAACCCAACTACTGGTAAAGCTCCATATGTGCTTGGAGGTCCCCGGTAAATAAAACTGCCAGGCAGCAGCTTCATCACACTTTATGCATTAACAACCATCTGATATCGGCTTTTGATGTGATGAGCTAAGGCAGCAGAAGTGTCCAGAGACCGAGAGGGCTGGAGAGACCGTGAATCATTGCTACTGAAGTCACTATGTTCCAGAAGGGATGCAGTTACATAGCTAATACCCTTTGTACATTTTATTTCAGGTACAAGTATGAGGTAATGTCATTAGCAATAGATGGTAATTTTTCCACTGCTAGCCTTTTTTTCCCCGAGAGCTTCCATAGACTGACAGAGACACAGTTTTTGATAGCGAGTCAGAGGCTAGGGAGACTCAGGCTGGTTGACTTCCAACGAAAAGAAGTAGGTACTTACAACTACTCTCAATGATTGCTCGCATGCAAAAAATTAGATGACTACTTATAAAACCTTCTCATCTAGAGCCCTATACCTCAATTGGATGTGCATCCGTTTTGCAGGTAATAACGATCTGCATTAGTAAGTCTCGTGGTCAAATCTTCACCGAGGAGGATGCTGATATACTTAGGACTTGTGTAATACGCCGCCCAGCATCTTTGACTCAAGTCAATGGTACATTTTACATTGGTGATACAGCCATTATATCCATGAAGCTCCAAGGTAAGTTAACACAATTGAAACTTTACCTTCGTTTATTTAACTCCGCATGTAAGAGCTCTAATCCAAGCATACTAAATAAAATTTTTCCACTGCCAAAATGTGACCTTCACACCTTAATGAAAGGTGAAGGCTGTCCTGTAGCCAATGGCTGTCAGGAATTTGTATGTCAAAGAGCAAAGTTGTACCAGTAACCCTTTAATTGGGATGGGGCAACGCTCCTCTTTCTCACCTCCTTCACCTTCCCCAGCTCTAAAGAGAGCCAGTTACCCATTTCCTACTGGGTGAACAAAGAGGGTTTTTAAATTATCATCACTATGCAACTTGTATTTAAACCCGGTGATGGGCGCATCCGTAACACTTCCTCTCTCAAGAGTGTAGAATGCCACAAGCACCCACATACTTTCTTCAAAGATGCCAAACTCTGTATTGTTTTCGTAGATATCTATGAAAATACAGGTCAGTACTTTTGTTAGTCATCCATGATAGTTCAGTGTCTCACTATCTGTCCTCATGTACATGTAGTATAACGTGATACATGTAGTATAACATATTACTACTTGGTCGTGCTCACTTAAACATACCCTATTAAGCGAATAGATAGTGTCCTGGGCCTTGCATGTACCCTGGTTCAATTCCCAGTTCGGGCAAAAACTTTGTCTTTCGCAACACCCTCGTCGGTTACAGATTCCCATGTTAAATAAAGGAGGACTTCCCATAGAATTACCTTCTCTATGGGGCACACAGGTGCAAGCAGAAAGCCTCCTATTGATTCGCTTTGGGAAATGCTGAGTCAAAGACTCAGGGGGCTAATTTTTTGTCATGGGGAAGAGCAAAAAGGAAAATTGTAAAATTGTTCATATATTTGTTACTACCGATAAGTTTGAGCCGACATATGTATAGTTGTATCTTCTCCAGGTAACCACCCTAATCTGATCTGGTGGGTTGTCATCACCATATCTATTGCGATGGCTATTTGTGTCATTATTGAGATTTTGTGCGAGCGTTGTGAAGATCAGCTTGAGGAATAGTATCAAAGCCCGACGATGATGAATCCTAGAGCGTAATATTGCGTATTCACTTAAAGGTCTGACCAACCTCATGTTTAGATTTTTCGTGATGAACTGCTGGTTTATAACTGGACAGTGACATGTTTTATCAAAAAACTTGGTGTGTGCCATAGGCAGTACAAGCATACAAGATACAAATATAACTTACCTGGATAAAACCAAAAGGAGGCCATTTTAGAAACGGTTTTAACATATATTTCGCAAGCCGCAATTGTTATGCATCCTCAAACTGCAAGTGCTAGATCTGATTGACCATTGACACAAATAGATTATGGAGACGATAGATTATGAGATTGATGTCGTGGCGAGCCTGACTGTATGTATACATTCAGAAACTCAAATTGTTGTATATCCTATTACTAAATACTATTGCAAACGATCAGCTGCTATTTTCTTCAAAGAATAGCGATATTGAATGTAATGTGTTAATGTTAACCATATTTCCATGATATTTTTTATTGTACACTGTAGTTTTTTGCTGAAACTAGATTCATTTTCCCGTCCACCCTTGTGCTATATTTTTGAGTGTATTATCAACTACCTATTATCATATACAACCAATGATTTGGTCTACTGATGATAATGTGAGGAACATCCTCTGTGATGAAAAGGTGTAAACTGACTGAATCACAGGTTGGGTTCAACTGAACCATAGAGCTATCCTCCTAGGATAACTCTATGAGCTGAACAGATGCGGATGCAGTCTGATTGAAAATGTGTTCAGCTTACAGGTTAGAAGAGGTCTGACTTGGAGATATGAGCAAACTATGAACAATTACCTGATCTGATTTAAAGTACATTTATCAATAACATAGGCATGGCCATTAATATGATGATAGCCATTGCAAATTTGTATTCAAAAACATAATTATCACTGCTATAATTATGGTACACATGCGCACTTATCCAACACCAAGAAATTGTATGTTAATTTTGGTTAATGCATGTGATAGGCTTAATACTGAATGAGCATCTATTCAGTGTCCTCTGGATCCTCATGTTACTCATTGCCTTGGTAAGATATCCCTTGTGGTTTTACACATTTATTTCTTAGCCGTGTATATGTTTTATGAACAGGCTGTATTTACACCCTACCCTTGATTGAAAAGTGTGATTGCTTTACGCTATATCCAAAGTAGGACGGTGACTACTTTGGGCCAGTGATAAGTGTAGCGTAACTGCTTGAGCTGGTTCTTCGATTAGATACAGAAAACCAGGTAACCTGGCTCAGTGACTTTATGCCACTGCCAGGCTAAATACAGAAACGGCTATATTGGGAGTTGTTCTTACCTGATACCGGATACAACCCACCATCCAATCATTGATCGCCTTTTTGAAGTAACCACTCAGGATCATCAAGACAAAACCCTCGAATACACGCCTTCGCTTAGGAGATTGTAGTGGAAATGTGTCAGCAGTGGCTGAATGGTACTAGCGGTCACGGAACTCCAGGGAAGAGTAAGAAGACTCTAGTCTCCAGTGATAACATGGTCGCAACAAGAAGCGATGCGAAATCGTCAAGAAAGGATGTACGGTTCAACGAAGGCGTTTCGGTAAGAAGAATCCTGGATTTTTCGGAGGAAACTGACCGGCTGTCGCTTTCAACTGATTCTGGACTTGGTGACGATCATGCTGAAGAAATCCAGTTTCTCCGTGGACAGTCAACAAACGAAAAAGACTTTAGATTACCGTCCGATGATAATACACTTCTGTTGTTTGACAGCACTTGCTCTGAGATGATGGAGAATCCAAATACGAATGGAACGATAGAATCCAATTCCAAAACAAAAATTATCAATTGCCCAACTGTCACTGATGACTCTACTTTGAAAGCGTATGATCATACGTGTTTAGCGGAAAATACCCGCGGCTACTACGACGAGGATACAATACGTTTCAGCCACGACACTATTTCATCAACAACCAGGCTGAAAATCATTGACTCTCTCATCTTTATTCTCCTAACGATATCAAGTTATCTCTTGGCCAATTATGTTTGTAAGTTACCATTTGTTTCTGATCGGTATAGCGGGTTCACATGAAAGCAGTGTAGCAGCGGGAATTGGCACAGAAAGCGACGGCACTAGGGTGCTTACACGAGCGGCACTGCTGTCTGTGCCGCTCAATGGGCATCAACTTCCGCCAATCTAGCAGCACAGTGCCGGTGTGAGCCGGCGCTGCATGCATTATTTTTCAAGCGGCACAGACCCGGCGACCAATCACAATCAGAGCATTGATTGCATTTACCTCCAAAAGGTTTCCGCTTCCGGTATATAAGGACGCATGAAGGACGAAATCGATAAAACAGCAAATTCAAATCTGCGTTATCATTGGTTGCCGCTCGCCTGACGCTGAAGAGAATACAACATGCAGGATCGCCGTTCTGTCGTTGGTTCACCGGCAACAGACGCTCACTTGGTGACCATTTTGAGCGGTTTTTAAGCAATAGCTGGACGGTTACCGCTCATTTAAACTGCACTGTAGACTTTCCGTGGGGGTCCCAACCCCCACTCTTGTTTTTTTATCTCAATTAAGATCCTATTACCCCATTAGTGTCCAGTCTGTCCACAAATGGTTAGAGAGGTTATCCCCGTAATATATTCACATGAATTATGTCATTACCGTTGAAGGATAATGCTTCAACATTTGCTAACTGTACAAACCAATTTTCCAGATGCGAAATTTGGACATACTTTTTACATCTTGTTTCTCTCTGTCGGGCTCTGTTTTGTATCATGGATGATGACATACTTTGACAGTGCCACTCCAGGAGTTGTACCTCCTTCTCCATTCTCTCCAGCCCACTACAGGCAAGTGTCATTTTGATGATTCACGGGGATGATAAATTTATGCATGAATGTAAAACAGCATTTACAGGCTTATATGCGAGGCATGTCAACATGACCAAACAGAATGCATGGTGATGGTAGCACAATGTTGTGGGTTGTTAGTTAGACCTTTGAATCACTTTTTGTGTTAATCTTATATATAATTTAGCTGGCATGGCTTGAGTAAAAAGCCGATAAATGGTAATCAATACTCTGACAAACTATAAAATAGTATTTTCGGCTCTCATCACCTGAGGTATCGAGTGTTTTATTTTGCCCTGATAAATTCAATAGTCTTGAAAGCTACTATTGTGAACTAGGAGGTGTGATATTGCGCGATAATACTATGCAACAACCCAAACAAAATAACAGTTATACCATAAGATCTAGCATTGAACATATGCATGCGCATGAGGCGCACCTGGGTGAGTTCGCACTAACTTTATAACAAAAACATTAGCTTTATTTCTTTTGTTACCGTTAGTCGAGCCTCACTCTCGGTGTCTATTCATGCGGTGTCAAGACAGCATAAATCTGGTACTTTACTAAGACCAGTTTAGGCTCACAATATGCTGACTGTCAGAGTTAATGCCAGACCTGTAACACTGAGGGCTTATCCCGCTATCTGTCAGTAGCTGTAGTTCATTATTAGTAAGCTTGTCCTGTCAATCATATCAGCTCAGTCAGGCTCTGTGACCTTTCTAGTGAGGCTGGATCTCATCTAGAGCAGAGTATTATATCCCTTACATCTCAACTGTACAGCCTGTGGGATGTGCTGTAGGCAAGTATGGACTCCGCTCAGCAGAATCGCATGTCATTTCATTGATTGCAGGAGGGTATCCGGTCATTCTTTTCATCTCAGCTATATAATGAGCTTTATCAATGGATTGGCAGTCCTCGTCATCAATCTCTGGTTGTACCCTCTCTGGAATGGAACTCCGCCCGCATAATAACGTTTAATCTCCTGAACACACTCATTGACTATCAGGGTAATGCGCGTAATCGAACGGTCTCTATTTTGAATCTCTTTTTACAAGCCATCCTCTTTATTCTCTATGTATGCAAATATTTACATCGGATAAGTAACTAGATGATGTTTGCATCCTAAATACTAGTTTAGGTCTGTATGGCTGAATTGGTGTCTTCTTGTTAGCCTTGGAGTGTAATGCAATCCATTTATTTCAATCAACAGCTACTGCCAATTAGTAGGGCCATTGATTTAGGGAGCCTAAACGCATTGCTGCAGAATTCATAAATGTTTACAGTACTATTTTATAGCTTAGTTGCAGTGAATAGAAAAGTAGCGATCCCAGTGCAAACTATTGAGGGGTAAAGTAGCGTGGTGAGTGATTATGCATATTTTCTATTGATCCTAATTTTTGAGACCTACATACGAGTTGACCGGTTTCTACAGGGTGTTCTGAAAATCTATTTTTTGATTAGTATATATGTATCTATTGATGAAATAAAACCTATAAAACAAATTACTTCATCTTCAGAGGACTGCATGGGAAAAGGTTACCCTCACCTTGTAAATAGCATACCAGTAGATGAAGTTATATAAGAATACTGTGCGGGACTCCCTACACACTACACTACACATAGAATTATTAGTCACATCCCGCCATTAGCATTACCCCTACTCCTCTTGTTACAGTTACAGAGCGAGTACACAGTTACATCACAACCTAATGGTCTAATGACAAGGCATAGATCTGATCAGACAAACATTCTTTGCCTCATTAGCACCTCTCTGGAACTCATTTCACAATAATTGATCTGGCTTGGTACTTTACAAGCCATACTGAACTCTGCATATGTAAAACATCTCTCGTTTGGTCTAATACACTGGGTTCCGTAAATTGTCACCTGGACAAAGCATTGAGAGAATAGAACAGGGAAGCAGTACGTGTATAGTGGATATTTTACGCAGCTTTCCGGCCATTTTCCATGAGATAGGTGTAGCATGATAGATCTTTTGCAGTTATGTCAAAGTCATAATGATGCTGGAGGGACAAATCTGTAGAAGTCCACCTCTATATCTACAGATGTCTTCTTATGATGCTTGTATGTGGCTGGAATGTCATATTTTAGCTCAGCCACTACTTCAGCTTTAACGCCCCAGTCTGTGCACACTTTTAGAATATGCTCCCGAGTGGAAGTTTTATGTAAAGAGTAGACTGCTGTGTTGGCTAGATAAAGGCCAACCCTTAGAAACCTCATGTCAATACCTGCAGTAAAAACAAGGGAGTTGCTCACCCGTGATAAAAATGAATGAAGAGAAGACAACTCGGCAAACATGAGAAAGTGAGTCCTTGGAAGGAGGCGGGACTAATTAAGCGAAGTAAGCCAGTGTTTCTTGTCAGGCGCTTAGCCATCCTATCTGAAGGACCTCCTAAACCCGAGGCTTGTTGGAGTGGTAAGAGCTAAGATAGATACGAGGAGCTCACTCTCACACTGGGCATTCAGTATGAGCTAGGGATTCTGTGAGGAGCTCATTCTCACACTGGGCATTCAGTAGGAGCTAGGGATTCTGTGAGGAGCTCATTCTCACACTGGGCATTCAGTATGACTACCATCTCGAGCCAAGTACCACAATGCAAGGATGGTGGGATAGCTCAGTCGTAAAAACACTGGGATTGCAATCGTGAGAACCTCGGTTCGAATCCAGCGGACCACTGTTATGAGAACGAGCTCCTAACATTTATGCTAGCTCCTAGCAATCCAACAAGCCCAGGCTTAGGGGGTCCGTTAAATAGGATAGCCAAGTGCACGAGTACAGACCTGCTAAAAATATCTGATTTTATGGCTGTACCTTTGTTGTGTTTGGTTCCAAATGGTGGATTCATCACCACTGTGTCAAAGACACCCATTAACCGAGGGTTTCCTTGTAGAGTCAGCACATCGGTACAGACTGCATCACATCCGTGTATATCAAAGTCATCCACATTACATCGGTAGGTGTCCAAAGCATCCGAGTCTATATCAAAACCAGTCACATGCCTACAAAGTTATTTCAGAACTCAGCACACAACTTGCGAGAAAACATACCAACACGAAGAAAAGAGTTTCAGTAGTTATAATAAATATAAGATTTCTATGCCCCAAACTGACCATTGCTATACTACCACATCATAATTTACTCCACTTTAAGATATTTTGAGGAAATATGCTGATGAATTTGACTCATACACGTATGCATCCAGATGTGGGTATGTAGTAGAGATCGATACATTTAAGATGACATTCTGGCAAAATGCACAGAGGAATGATAATGGTAAATGGTGGAAATGTTTTGTTGTTTTACTGGAGCATTTAGCCTTGATTTGATACAAATTTATGAATCTGGAGCTCGCGATAAAATCATGCAGTTGACTGGAGAACGCATAGCTGCTGTATTGATAGCTTATCCACCACTCAACACAAAAATGTAAAATGGCGACGCGACTGCATAGCAAGACCATAAGAAAAAGAGCACAAAATCCAAATTTTGTTGTATACATAATGTTTAAATGCTCAAACCCAAAACTCAACTGCCCAAGTTCACTCATTGCATGCTCCATTTGCATTCGTATCAATTCTGGTGTTCGCTCTATAACAGACTTGGAGATGTCCCCGTTTTTAAGTAAAGCTCGGAGATGGCGAACCCACACTTACCCTGCACCAAGCATCACCCACACTTACCCTGCACCAAGCATCACCCACACTTACCCTGCACCAAGCATCACCGACCCAATGCTGAGCATCCCAGAACCGCAGCCTAAATCTCCAACAAGCTTGCCATGTATATCACCGAACTGAGATTCCATTGTATGTAACATACAGGCTGCAAGAGAAATCACTATCGCTACTACATACTACATACAGGTTTGCGTTCCAACCAACTGGCCTATGATTCAGCTTTGTAAATGGGGTTGATGATGGCAATTGTCACTTTGCTATGCGATGGCAGGTCAAGCTTAGGGTTGTGTATTTCAGTACTGGCTGCTCGGCTAAACAATATATTTTCGGGCATCTAGGTGCTCGATCGGAAAATACATGCAGTCACTTTTTCTCATTTTATGACCTATTTTGCTTTGCAGAAGTAAACTGCGAGATATCTTTATAGTAAAAAAACCACTTACCAGCTATATGTGGTCTAGTAGCATATTGTTCAAGCAAGACTTTTGGCACTTCGAAATCGTCAACCTGTTGTAGGTGGCATTCGAGTTCTTTTCTTTTCATCAGGCATGCCATTTTTTCAACCAGCTCGAATCTCGATCAGAGTGAAGGTGGCACTCACATTGACTCGGACTGCTATTCAACCTACTGATAATAATTAAGTTAGTTACTGAGCATTTGATTTGGAGTTCTTTAGTTTACGATTGAATCAGTATGTTTGGTAAATTGGTTCAAGTTTCAATAAAGCCATCAATGACCAAGTCAACTGATCAAAACAAATAACCAACTGGCAACTCACTACTCAGCAGATCAATCACTATCCTGTATCCAACTAACTTAGCCCAACTATAACACTAACAGTAGCACTACCAAGCCACTAACTGACTAACTAAGTAAATTAAGTCACGTGACTAACTATGCCGTGTAAGTTGTAACCCTGATTTAGTAAATAGTTTGCTAGCTGATTCAGTTTCAGTTAAGTTGCCGTGCCAAGTTAGCATCACACTTGAGTTTTAGTTATTTACAGTTACACTTACTGAGTGAGTGTTACACTTACAGTCAGTGTCACACTCAGACTCACAAGTCGCAGTCAGTGATGAGTTAAGTCACAGTCACACCCACAGTCACACTCTCACTCCTCAGTGAGTGAGTGACTGTGAGTGAGTCACTGAGTGACTTACAGTTACTCAGTCACTGAGTGAGTGAGGGAGTGACAGTGAGTGAGTCTGAGTGACTTACCCACTGGCCACCGAATGTTGATCCTAATGTCTGCTGTGGATAACTCCCAACCTCTTTGTTTGCATTAGGTTATTCACTCTGCTTGAGAACTATATATTTATAAATGCATTGCGGTACAGTGACTACTGACTAGACAGAGAACGAGGACGTTGAAAAGCGTGAGTGGGAAAGCCCTCGACGGGGCTTTACGATCTTGACGATCATGTGGCCTATCTAATTTACCCAATGAGACGAGTTGTTACTGCGTGTGGGAGAAGAAACCGCTCCATTCCCAACCAACCTATTGCTCTTGGTGTAGCGCAACTACGGCTGTTCTCTAGTTAGCGCCTGGACCAGGAGCACCTGACACGCACCTTGTCGAATGAAAGAAGTATGTTCATGAAGCCGTGCTGGGATAAACTAAGCACGCCACACGTCTGCTTTCAATCCTTCAAAAGTAAGTCACTGACCTGGATATACCTACATACTCCACACCAGTCATTCAAATACCCACCAACAGATTGAACAGCCAGTAATAAGCATTTTGTTCTTTTCAACTAGTCTTCAATAGTACGTACTCACTACAAAGAGCCAAATACTAACCCCTATATATATCTATGTCTATATAAATATTGTTTTACTTGTGGCTTGTCTACTATTTCCTTTATTATAACCATACTGTGCGTTCTACATAAGTATAGACCCAACTTTTATAGTTGTGGAATTACTCGGTTACTTGATGTACCTTCCAATGCATGACATGAGATGGTTCTACCTTTCTCCAGCAGAGAGTAAAGACAGAATGCGTGGCACTGAATACTTCATTAGTCATACTAATCTATGGCCCTAAGCCATCTGTTTAATCATTAGGGTTTGGTTGCGATGTATATGACTCTAACCTATAGTCTGTGTCTATACTTTGTTGATACATGTTTTAAAAAGAGCACAATTACATGAAATTTGAATGGCTCTAGATTTATCGGTAGTGACGTGCTTGTTATTTGTAAACGGAGTATCACTATACTGATACAACAACCGAGACAAGTCGAAAGCTGCCAACCAAGTTAAAAACTGCTTGCTAATCGGTTCCTATCTTATCTTTAATTAAGGGAGTGTCATCACCAATTAGTGAGCATCTGATATTTAACTAACTGCCCAAATATAATTACCAGAATGTTAATTCCAGTTTGTATCTATCTAGTAGATCATTACTAAAACCCGAACAAGGATAATGGGATTCTTCAACAAAAAGAAGCGAACTACCTCAGAATCTCAAAAAAACCAAACAAAAGCACCAACTCCACTACCTCGTTCCCTATCTTCTCACGCTACTGTGGGCAGACAGAACAGCAATAAAAGCGTACGGTTCGCCACTTCACCAGGTAAGATCTTGGGAGTGCTTCGTCAGCCGAATGATTAATTGGCCCGTATCTAATCTGGTTTTTTAGCAGGTATATGATTGGGATTAAAATATGTCACATTCCCTAGTCCCTACTGCCTGACCAAGCTGCACGGACACATGTCCAAACTATTATGAAACCGACCCCCATCCCTCCCTCTTCCCTACCTCTCTCCCCCTACACCTTCCGTGCTATATATGCACTAAAATTCTAGGAAAAGCTAAAACTGTCTATATCCTAATCATCTACTTTGCCTGTGAATTAAACCCCTATTTCTGCAGTTATTGAAGAGTTGGCAGCTGGTACCTTACAATTTTATACTCCGCCAATTCACACCTTTTGTTTGGCTCTTTGAAGATTCCGTCTAATCTTTGAATGTAAGGGTTCTTTATTATCAAATTATTGTGTTTCATTCGGTCCATGTACGGCTCTCTTCTTTACTAGCGAGTGAGGCCCACTCTGGATCATGATCTTGTAACAGCAGATAGCATTCACTCACAACAGCTTATGCAAACAAGGTGTTAATCAGTCCAGTTTTCCTTGGTTTGTATGAATTGAGATTAGAAGAATACTTGGTCTCGGGTTTCGTGTGTTGGCTAGCGCTCTGTATTCATGCTATTGAGATTCCTTCTTTTTGAGGACGCTGGTCAGAATTACTAGCCACACGGATCAGTTTGGATCTTCACTGCTGGGTGATGTCATCTGTAATGAATGTTTGATAGGTTATGAAAAGATAAATCCTACTAATTCTTACCCAGAGAGTAAAGTAAATAAAATGGTCCGACCCATAGTCTCCGTAACTAGCTGATAATTTTCAGCCCCAATGATGCGCGACTCTGTAGCCCTCTACAACTCCGCTACTACCAGTTTTATGATTGGTGTAGACAGATTATCATACCTGGTCACCCACTGGTTCAGTTAATCTCATTGACCAAGCAGGTGATAGCCACGCACAAAGCCTGTCATTGTGCTCTTGGGAGCCATTTGTGTGTGAGTCACTGGAAGCTTTGACAATCATTTATTGTCACGCTGTTTGGCCCCAGTCCCTATTACAATAGTTGAAATCACTAGAAATGGTTTAGCTTTGACTGCAGTCAAGAGTCAGTGATGAGCAGAAAAGCTAATGTGCCTGCATCATAGACAAGCCATTGTGCCCACCATTTCTTATTCCTGTCTTTTTTAATACTCTTGACACCCCCTCCCCCCATCAAGACCATTGCTCTGTCGGCAGCCGAGCC
>Ga0224511_10002696_pt1 | contig 12175 bp, 5 predicted proteins | sample SF_May12_sed_USG_2_FD_169988 | JGI IMG/M metagenome (GOLD analysis project Ga0224511, IMG submission 169988) | Sediment microbial communities from San Francisco Bay, California, United States - SF_May12_sed_USGS_8_1 | ecosystem: Environmental > Aquatic > Marine > Sediment | place: USA... | reverse complement strand
TTGTTAAATATTTGACCTTTAACTGTGACCTTGACCTTGACCTGACACATGGGCAACATGGGCTCTGCACATCCCCTAGTTGAGGTGAATGTGTCATTCAAGTTTGAAGGAAATCCTTCCATTAGTATAGGAGTTATAGAGCGGACAAGAATTGGAGACGGACCGACCGACCGACCGACGCGACAAAGCGAATCCAGTATAGCCCCCCACATTTTGTGGTGGGGGTATAATGACCTTTCCGACCTATCTACGTATGTAATGTTCTTATTGTAGATGTGCAAGACAGATTGCAAACAGACCTGTGATACACTAAACTAAATTTACTAAATGCATTTTTAAGGTTATGTCCATATTTCTGGTAGACTGACTAGTCTAATAGCAAACAGCGCAAAGACAAAAACGTCATGTGGATGCATTCAATGCACATGCAACTTTATGGCATATGCGTTACACTAGATATTTTTCGAATGTTTATACATTTCTAAACCGTTATTGAAGGAACAATATAACATCTTAAGCGCTATTTTTCGCAATAGTGCAAGTTCCGCCGGTACATTATGTGCCCAAAAGGAAACTGCAAAAAAATGTAAGCACCCAAGGTCTCTCATAAAGCTGGCATGTCAAGATGTTGAGGCGTTCGTTAATGCTTGGGAACCTAACACTTTGGTTCAAAAACTTACAATCCCGCGAATCAAACAATATTCTCTTAGACAACCAGTTGATGATGTTTTGCTGATTGTCTAGAACCTGGGACCAAGTAACTTAAATGAGACTTAGCTAAAAACTACATTGCGTCATTCCTTTATCCGAATCCTGAAATTGTTTGATTATCTGACTCTGTCAAACGTTGTGAACCGTCTGCGAGATAACTGATAATGATTTATGTAATACAGATCATGAGAAAGCATGTATTTAAGATCAATATAGCTTTTATTCGACTACATTACGCATGATATAGCACATATGCTGCGATACCAAAACTTGTAAGATTTATTGAGTCATTAACATAACCCACACAAGGAGGTTACTACTTAGTTTTGTTCTGCTTTTGTCTTGCCGGCTTAGATTATGCTTTACATTCGAAAATAAACTATGTAATTTAGGTTAACTGACTTTTACAATTCCTAAAACTGTTATCTTACTTCACTTGTCAAAGTATAACAAGCCTGTTAACTGATGTAATGAACAGTGTGCAAAACAATTCAAGGTGATTTATATATTTACAGGGCAGGAGAAAGCACGTCGTGTAGATCAATCTAGCTAGTTATTCGAACACGTACGTACACAAATAATTTGGTAGAATTAGACTCTAACAAAATCAGAACCAGGAGCCTACGACTTAGTTATGTTAGTACTTAAATGATGTGCCGACTAGATTATGCCAATGCTTCACATTAATTTCGAGAATAAAATTATACAGTTTAGGTAAATTGTTAACTAATCCATTCAGGTTTATGATTGTTTGCAATTGTCCTTTGTTGAACATAGCATTTTAAATTACCATCTATTCTCTGGCATTTGGACGTGATTTGTCGTATGATATCGTCGCTTACCACAATGCAACCACTTGTAAACGTTAGTATACATTTGGACGCAACAACGATCTCTGCGGTACTAAAGGACAAGTGCTTGTGGTAGCTTTATATGTTTTACATTGTTCACAATGATTCATGTGTATTTTGTTTAGAAAGCGTGTCCTGAATTCTTAACATGTACTTTTTGAAAAGATTGGAAAGTCGCGTATCCGTGTCAATAAAAACAGTAGTGTGTATTAATATTTTAATAAAACATATTTATCACAACTGTAGACCACCAAGCAACATTTATTGAACATTTATTTTATTAATGATTTAACTATAATTTATAATGACATGTCTTTACGAACACGCCCACTGATGATCATTGGGGGTTAAAATTAGTTTGCGATGTTGAAATAATTAATAATTTGCATCATTAAAACGTGCTCAGGGTACTTGTACCTTCAATTGGTGTAATACAAAAACATTAAAAATTACATGCCTGGTGTTATGTAGTTTTCTCAATATGGTGATATTAAAGAGGTCAATGTACAAGGTCAAAGGCACAGTAAATAGACCACAGCACCGAATATAGTGAAACGCATTCCCGAATAATTGGCAAGGCTGTTATCCATGTATGTATATATAGTGTGTTACAATGTACATGTACATTTCTTCAATACCAAAGTAATCTCTCCGTACAGGCACCATTATTTTTCAACGTGTTTACCCTTTTTTGCAATAACACTTTTTGTTTGCATTAGGATATCAGTATTAAACTGATGAAAGGGAAAGCCCTATCGTGATAACATTTAACACAATTCCAATGTTTTCATTTCGTGGGCTGCATAACTAGACTGCATCCCGTTGGACAACTACATGTACTTGCGTGTTTGCTTGCGTTAATGCTTTTATTAAACATTGCAAGAATGTTGAACCCATATCAGATGTTTTAGCAATGTGTTTCGTGTAACACACGCATATTGCACTCAACAGAACGTATATGCTATTTTGGGGCAATCCCGTAGACATCAATGCACGTCGAAGCTAATATCGCAAATATGATAAGTAATTTACGTACCCTAAGCTAGAAATAGAAAATGTAAAGGCATGCAGAATAGGTTTATCTATCCGATCGCACGCACAATTGTTGACTGTAATCACTATATACTCTAAACGTTAGTTTATACACACTGTCGTGGCATGATCAAAGTTATGTCCTTAAGACATAATTGGCATTTTGTAGGACTAATAACATAATAATGAAAACAAACCGGACTTAATACATACTTTTTGCTGCGCCGACAGTGCATTCTCCTAACGGCACGGTAACTAGACCCTGCAACATTGCTCGTGTTTTTAAAAACACGCATTGAATATAGGTATTATTTTTCAGTGTTTACAAAACCATTCTAAAGTTAATACACTGCATTGACACTGGTTGCTTACCCTGGGAAATACGTTTCTAATTTCCCAATTAGTTCAGTAAATCTTGTTTACATGTCTGATACCTATCAACACACCCTCTTATATGTCATAAGAGTCATTCAATCTAGATATGCTTTGCCATTGTAATTATGTAATGAAAAATGTGTTTTTTAATTGCCAATAATAAAATATCAATTTACAAGTATCTACAAATTTATTATTCTTTCTGATATCCCGAGAAACCAAAATATCATGTTAATAATTTATGCGCTTTTGGGTTTTGTTTTACTCTACAGCTGAAGGCCACATGCTGTAATTCAATACTGTTTTGTAGGTTTTTCGTCGACTCGTGAATAATTAAATAGCTTGCGTTGTTGAAATTGTTATCAACTACTCGTTTATGTCATGCTAAATAAAGTTTTTTTACTCGAAATTTATACAGTAACACCCTTTAATTTCAAGATATTTTCATATTTTTGCAAGAACAAACATGTTTAAATTTCTATTACAAAATCAAAGAATACATTATAAGAAACATAGTAATTTTAGCAACAATTTCGCATGCAGAAAATTTACAAAATATGTTTACAATTCTCGCAGACTATGAATTCGCCTAAAAGACAGAGGACGTAATGTAGACATAAAATGTAGAAAACATACGGAATTAATTTTAATAACAAAATAACATTGTAGTTTTTGAAACGCCTAGCAAAAAGCAATACATACGATGTCAACATTTTCTTGGGGACAAACACAATTAAGTATTAATATGTAATTCTTTAAATACATTTTTTCCAATTAAACATAGTATAATTCTACAAAACCACGCGTTCCGTATGCTTGGTAATGTCCAACATATAGAGCTACCTCGTGTAGTGTTATAATTAAATGTCCGCAAATTAGTTCATACTGGTTGATATATGAATCCCTTGTGGTTCGCAAAACATAATCTAATGGTAATACAATGATTCGTCGGTGTGTATTAAACAAATTGGAAATGCCATTTTATGCTCCATTTCACAACTAATATATTTGTAGACATTGATATCGTTTTCGATTTGCAAAACAATTTTTAACCGGAAATAATATGTTAATTAAACGATCCAAGATGGTTTTTAAGATATTTGCTTGCATTATTTGATGTAAAGTACACCTATCAGGCTTGTTTAGATGTTTTTTTCATTATGTTATGTCCGTTAGTGATGTGATCGAAAAATGCCTGTTCGCCGTTATGTATATATTGTACCATTAAACAAACAATACCCACTTTACATTAGTTATGAACATAAAGACGCTTTTAGCAAATCAAAAAGGATAAATATGTCTAGAATTATATATTTGTTGCGAAATGAAGAATGATAAGATAATACAATATTTCCTCATGACACCCTTTAAGGCAATGCATATTCGGACCTTCGAAATGACCACGCTATGGCATTATTATCAGTCTGCGAATTAGTCTATAAACCCAAAGCTCGAGTCGAGTAAACGGCCGGTCGGTCGATTACAATTGTATACAAAATAGCTCGACCGGTCGTTTTAAATTTTGGAGTAAAAATCTTAACAAAGGAAAAACAAAATACTCATTGTGGAGTTATTTGTTCTTAAAAACACAACCAAAATTAAAATTAGTGCAAGTCATCGCATTTCTATTAAGAATTGAATGAATTTTGAACACAACAAACAATTTGGGCTATTTAAAGTTTAGTCGGGCTATAGAAAATTATATTTGAATAGCCCGAAGGGCTATAGTCGAAAAATAATTAACGCGCAGACTGATTATTATGTTTGTCATGTAATGGCGAATCAAAGTGAAAATAGGTAATGTTTAATATTTACAGAGAATATCTAGAATAAAATTATTCTACTGTCCACTGCTAACAACTACCGTTTCGTTAAATGCTAAAGATAACGAGGGAAACAAAACACGATATTTCGCCTGAGTCAGTGACAATCATAACATAAGATATTCTACCTTTCACGTTCAGGGTAAAACACGTGGCCATAATGTACAAAATATAGTGTGACAATCGTTAATATAAACTGTAAGGTTACCACCCATAATCATTATTTAGGTAGTACCGAAACATCTAAACAACAATTTACATCACACATTTCCATTTGTCGGGACATTTGTAACGTTAATGGTTATTTAGGTCATCTTTATTTGGCTGGGGTCCTGCACAGAGATTGAATAGATATAAAAATCAATGCCTGATAAATGTGTAAGTGAATCGTAAGCGATGACAAATAAGACATGGTCGATATACGATTCACACTTTTAATGTTAATTATTAAAAAGATCGATTTTCATAAGGTCTAAACGATTGTATTACATGTTTAAACAGTTGATATTAATCAGGACAATAAAGAGCTGGAAGCGCATTATACGATGCGACACATTATCATGATAATCTGAAAAGCTATGATGTTGCATAAAGCGTGCTTTGGCAACATGTACAACAATGACGGCTTGCACTTAGTTAATTCTTGCATTGCATCTCCAGTAAGACAATGCAACTGCAACCTTTCAAAGTGGAATATTTTTTATTTTAAATAATTTCAAACATGTCACAGTGCACATTGTATATCCTAAATAATGTTGTGATGCTGATCATCATTATTAGTTCTCATGACACGCATTATTTTGACGTAGTTGTTCCAGACTCACCCTAGTCCTGTTCTAGCAATGACGGGTCTGTAAAAGAACAAGTAATGTTAAATTTATTTGAAAAATATAATTTTTTACTTCCACACTACTACCGTTTCAACAAATGAAAAATATGACAAGGGAAAAACGCGAGACTTTGCACTATTATTTGTAAATTTCTACGACAACTACTTCACCGCTCCCATTGAGGGTAGAATACCTGCACCCAGGGTTCGTATTTCGGCTATCTAGTGTACGCTTGAGTGTGAAAAATATCATGTGCAAACAGTAAACATTCCCTCCTTAACCTTTATTTGGAAGAAAATAGAGTATCTGAAGTGCAGTTTTTGTTACACATGTTCATTCGTCGGTAATTTTGTAACGCTAATAGAACTCGTAATGCCATTCAAACCGTCTTTATTCCTCTGGGATAGTGCATACTAGTTAAGGTGCAGATCCATTTATAAATATCAATTATGTTCACTGATAATCACTTTCCGATGATCAAAACAATAAGTAATCATGCTAAAATCAAATAAATAGTGTTTATTTATTTGTTTGAAATATACATATGCATACGAGCTAAAGCGCCGACCCATTTATAAATATTAAGTATGTACGTTGACAATAACTTTTTAACAAGTTAATAACCTATTAATTTTACAAGCAAGTTAAATATTGTTTACTTATTTGAAATATAAAAGGTTCTTGTCTTCAAACATAACACTAGAAATTAGTCAATAATTAGCCTAAACATTTGATTTGACTCGGTCGAGCAGCACTCAAAATACACTAAGAATATACCTTTCACACAAAGCCGTATTCCATTTCATGTATTGACGGAGGACATCTAAAAGATGTTTAAGTGAAACATCAATAGTCTGTCCAAAATAGACATGTCAATGTTGGTTTAAAATGGCCCTCATTGTTTACGTCCAACTTTCTAACCTTTTTATCAAAACATGTTTCACTTTCAGTTTGAAATATATGTAAAACAATCAGGACCTAAGTACCCGTCAGTGTGCGTGTGATGGTAACTCATACGCCCAGCGAGTTGTCTTCTGTGCAACCAGAATTTTCAGAAATGAACACAAGTAAAAACAGTCAAGCCGTTTTTTAGGCGTTTCTAGTATTAGCTTAGTAATTTAACTGTTTAACGGCGAAGAAAAAAATGCTAATGCAGAGGTGATCAAAAACGAAAGGTTATTAACATGCTCTATACAACATCCGGCATTCCATTGTGCATTACAGTTCAATGTACGATGAATAACTTTCGTGAAAATGAGGTTTTATTGTTTTGAAAACAAAACAAAACCCACACAAATCCGACACAAAATATATTTGCTTTTAAAATCACCTGAATTACTATTGTCAAGTAAAGTAGTTTTATTGGTTCATTAAGTGTGCTTTTTAGCAGAAACAATTAAAACTTTGCATTAATATTCACTTGTTGCTCATGTTTTTTCAGTTAATTGAAATACGCATAATGGCACTTGCTCTACATTATGAATTACTACCATCATATAAGGAAATATGTGTTCATTAAGTGTTTTAGCAGGAACCATTCTGACTCCGCAATAAAATTCATTGTTGCACATGTTTTTCAGGTAAATGAAACAAACATAATGACACTATCAGGAACTTTCTTGAGATAAAATACCAATATAACATGTAGGTCTTCCAATCGCACAACAATCTTTACTGTGTTTCATTGATATTGTTTCTTAAAAACGAATTGATAGTGTTTCCTTATATAGTACAATTTATATTATAATTCCTTAACATGTTAACATCCTGATGTATTAACTAAAATAACATGACTGTTGTCTTTTCTGGCTTTCCTACAAAGCTTTTAAACATGGGGCATGACAAACTCATCAGAAATGTTATTGCACAACTCGCTTTTGACAATGTATTTTAACGTGCTATAAAATTTAACTGTCTTATATTTTGGAACATATCTCATTCATGACACGACTATAATATATTATTTAAAATGCCCTTAACACGTATTCCGCATTTATTCAGTAACTCTTGGTTGTCTAGAAAACTTTTATGATTATGTTAAATTCAAAAACGATTTAACTATTTTTAGTTCATGTCTGCTTTTTTTAATAAAGTCATATAGTGTCGGTCAGTCCACCAGTCCAGCGCTTATACGCTCACAATGAACACAATCCATGTTCTCAATGAGGTCGAATAATGGCGGTCAGCACACCAGAACCAGTACTTATGAGTTCAGTCGTTCCTGTGCGCATCTATATGTGGCTATTCTGTCTTTAAACATCTCTTCAATTTATATTACCTAAAGAAATTAAATATAAATGTGTGTATCATTGAATGTACATTGCATTACTAAGTTTTCTAATTATTACGAGTATTTAAAACAGGAATGAACACATTCGATCATTATTATTATGACAACATTGTTTTTATAGCGGTGCAAATACACGCAAATGGTTGGTTTTTAAGCAAACGACGATAACAAATAATAATAAAATATTGAGCTATATAATATGTACATGTAATCATTGTAAACTGAATGTAAGAAATACCCACATGAATCCGAGAGATGTGAGAGATACGTAGTTAAATGATTAAGTGTACTTTAGTATAAAACTCCTACGGGATTTAGCATGGCTGTCATCTGTATTCATCCTATTCTGAATTATCACACAACAATTCGATAAGCGTTTAATAGCAGATTGTGTACTGTTAAAATCATCTAGTTTTTGACATCCAAAAGAAGTTTGTTAGACACTTTGTTAAGTGGAGCAATATCAATGTGCTTTAGAGATATTTGAACTGACATAATTGATACAAACCGAACAATGGTGATCATTCCATGGCCTACGGAATTCATAAGTACACCTTTTGATACTACAGAAGGATAGAAAGTTTTAATGGCATCATCTGTTTATCTTCATAATCGTTTCTATATAAAAGAAACCCTTGTATGGAAAGGTGAAAGCACTGTATATAAACGTAAACGATAAAGATAATGCAATGGCGGTTACGTGACGTAGAAGGACTACGTGACACCATTGTATGATTCATTGTTTATATTGAACATGAAATGGATTAGACGTGTTTGCACCTTTTTAAAATCTATAGTTGTGCAATCATTTTGAAAGGATATATACATTTCTATCATTTGAATGATTAATGACGTGGATTAAAAGAAGAACACACACACTTCTATGGTTGTAGACAAGAGTTTAAAAGCTAATTTGATATCCTCTATATTCTATAAAATTCATCCGATGGTACATTTTGTAGATGATTTACTTTTTGCAAACACAAAACAGGTGCCTGCACAGTATTTTTTATGAGAAAACGTAACATATATCGGTAATTCTATGGTATAAAAATACTAATAAATAAATAAATGAACGTTTACACACTTATTGAAAAGTGACTCTTTATATTCTTAGAAAATTAAATAGTTTAAAGACAAATACTTCCCTGACATGCAATGACAATTGGTAATTGCCATGCATATGCTTCAAACTTGGTGATGTTTTGTTTGTCTCTTCTACGTCCATTTGGCTACATACAAATGAAGGCAGTGATAAATGGCTTTGTTATTTATTTCGCTTTTAAAAAAGTATTGTAAAGCTCGTTGTTCCATGTAAGATCAACATCAACTGTTTATCATATGCCATGTACATTACTTATGGTCGATCTGGGCATGACATGCTTTTAACCATGTGTCACATGCAGCGATAATTGTTATTTGGATATTTCGTCTTGTTATTTCGTCAACAGCATGACAGAAAGTGTACCAGTTCTCTGTAACTTTGAATTAATATATTACCTCATGTTTTACATGCATTGCTCATATGCTTGAATTTCACTTACACTGAACGATAATTATATTCATCTCCATTTTGTACCTTTTTGTACAAAACAATTTGAATACAAACACGTTTATTGTTAATCATTTTGAGAGTATTTGAACGAGTAAACATGTATGTAGATTGTGTTTATAACTAAATAAAGTATTTATCTCGGTCTGGCCTAATCTGGTTGGTCTGCATGTCTGTAAACTCGAATCAGCGTAGTTGATAAGTTATGCCACGGCGATCAGTCAACGTACCAGCGTTCTTAAGTTCATCGGTAATAGCCATAGTGCTCCGCAAGCAAACGTCTGCTTCCTCACTTGCGTCAGCTAGCAAAGCGAGACGACTGAACCATATTAAGCGCATCGTGTAGCTTCAATCATCACTGTGTGCCGCTCAAATGTGAAACTCGTCAATGTCGTCATATTTAAATTTGTTAAACATTCTTTCAAATATTTATAGCAAAAGGAAAGGTGTTTGGCAGTTTCCGGAATGGAAAAGTCAGGTACCAATATTGAACACGTTTGTTGAAGTTAAAAACCATAGTGTAGTTTGCATTTATCCTGACAATCAATAGTAAAAGGTGCATGTAAGCCATTATACCAAATCAAACACACATTTACACGTTTTGAACCAGTTTTATGTCAGCGATTATTGTGTTTCAGTTTTTAGACATTTGTTTGTTTTTGCAGTCGTTATTTGAATATAAAATAGTAAACAAGTTTGTTTTTTAATTTTATTATAAAAATTATTCAGCAACCGATAAAGATGCTATGCCTGTATTTTTAGGTCAGAATTGTTTACATCTTACATTTTAACATCATTTAATTAGTGAAACTTACTCCCGTAAATAAAAAAAACTACCAAATATAGTTATTCAAGCATGTAAAAATATTACAGAAATAATGAATTTGTTGAAAATGTGTGGCCCGCAAATTCGGCTTTGTTTATTTACGTTTCGACGCATAACATCGAAACAGTTAAATAGATTGTTTACAATCGATACTATCAGTTGACTCGGTGGCGCAGTGGTAACGTATCCGCTTTTTGTGCAAGAGTTCTCGGGTTCAATTCCCGGCTCCGGCAAGGGTTTTTATGTTTGATATTGTGTTCTGTTGTTGTTGTGTTTTTACTTTTTATCCAAAAACACATTATTTGTCAGAACATTTGGTAATTCCTTTTGCAATTTTTTTTTGTATACTTAACATATTAAAAGATTCGTGACCGATTATAAGGGAATAAAGAAACAGACGTAGCATCTTTAAACGATTGACATAGATCACAATCATATATAAAAGTCATTTGACCCATATACACCAATATTCAAGAAAATATTGTTTTGTCGAGTTTTGCAAAATATGTACTATTATAATAATTTCGATTTATCTGCAAACACACCGATAATACATTGTCTTTAACATGTTCACAGTTTGGAACAGGCATGCCCTGTTATTAATTATATGTAGTGTCATTGATCAAAACAGACACAATTTGCATGTATTATCTTCATTAAGTCAACATAATCGTTTATATTATTTCTACAAAACGACGCATAATAATTTCCGGGAAATGTCCAAAATATGGAACAATAGCTATATCTTATCTGGGTCAATGAAGCTTCTGCGAGACTGTCCATAATGATTTATATATACAGAAGAGGTCACGCAATGAAATAAATCTAGCGTTCAATTCATGCAACTACTGATTCGCATAACGAGAGAGATGATAATGGAAACATGACAAGAGATAATGCGCAAGTTTGGGCGTATATCATCACGGGGACAATTTCACCGCTCTAATTGACAATTGCACAAATGGCCATAGGATTCGTATTTCTCGATCAAAAGTTCATATATTGTGTGACATAATTAAATATTAACTGCAATGGAACCTACTTGTAATGTTTGTCTTTGGTATTACAGTCATTTTAAAGTAATAAATTGTTCATGACGAAAATAACTGTATGTGTAGCTCCCGATCATCAAAACATTGCTGAAACATCAAAACCCTATTTTCTTTAAAATTTAAGGGATACTTGCGACAAAAAAAAAACAGAAAAAAACAAAAACACCACACAACCCTGTTGTTGTAACTTATATACTAGGACAGTTAGATAAAGATATTTAAATCAATGGCAAACAATATCATGTACTTTTGGACAGGTCCGCATCTGTTAATCATGATCATTTATTACATTGTCAATTTTAATCTAATTGATATGGATTATATTATCAGGTGACACTTTGACCAGCATCTTTTTATACAACTTCTTGAAATTTTAATTGACCTTGAATTAAGACACACTTTAATAATATAAAGCATTCAACGTCTATCAAGTTTCCTACGTTGTAAAGCGGTAGGTTAATATCATCTAGATATTCTATATCTGACACATTACATTAAGTTTAGTTGTAGGTGTCTTTATTTCAAACTGGTGCCGTAATCCAAGGTAATGCCCATAACATGACCTTGCAAAACTTATATGAGAACCTCTGTATACAAGTAATCAAAACCTGTCTTGTATTTTATGTCCGCTTTGTGTTGCTGTTATAACCGTCGGCAAAATGCTCGTTTTTGGAAGAATCAGAAGATATTTATGTAAAGAAATCAAATGAAAGCTAAGTTTGGCCTAATCATAAACAAACCTCATATATAAATCAGACTATTTATGTGTGTACGGGATAGAGGAAATATAGCCTCAAGACTTACTTGTACTGTGCATGATACGGTAATGATTA
>Ga0224511_10002695_pt1 | contig 12176 bp, 1 predicted proteins | sample SF_May12_sed_USG_2_FD_169988 | JGI IMG/M metagenome (GOLD analysis project Ga0224511, IMG submission 169988) | Sediment microbial communities from San Francisco Bay, California, United States - SF_May12_sed_USGS_8_1 | ecosystem: Environmental > Aquatic > Marine > Sediment | place: USA... | reverse complement strand
AAAAATGTAACACCCTTATATTTGACATATACACTGTTTTTGATGCTTTAGGCATGTATTTCAAAGTGGTGATATAGACGTGAAAAATAGGAATATCTTCATTTTATTTTTAAAACTGTAACCTGCAAACATATCCCTTTCCAATGATACCAAAATCTCAATATCGCTAAAATTGTCAATTGGACCCAAAATGTCAGACTCGGACACATATTGTCAAAGTGGTAATAGACAAATATAACGTGTTGAGAATTACGTATACACGTATTAATAATCTCGCAGAATATGCAACGACACTGTGCACCCATGTCGTTGCTGGCGACAGCAGGGTTGAAGCTCGGTGATTTTTGTGGGTGTCTTGCGATCGCCATGAAAACGCCACTCAAGTGTGACTGCTGTTTAAGTGTAAAAGTAGATTACCTCCTTTACCCTAACTGGGTGTTGTGAGACTGATAAATGTTAATGGTTCAAAACAAAAGCCTCTTAAATGCATGAAATGGCAAGGTTAAATGTTTATGGTTGAAATGTTGCAAAGCCTCCTTGTGTGAGTAATCGGCTGTTACGTTTGAAGTAAGGTTAAAATGGTGTTTCTGATACGCTTTTGTAGTAAAATAGAAGATGTTCTAATTTAAAACATTCCATCATATCATATAAATGTTTGTACCATTTTGAAAATATGTTTGCAAAATTGATTTTACAATTTGACCAGTGCAGAAGAGGCCGATAAACCATCAGTGATGCTGACGGAGGAAAACATGAATAACGATGGCATTACGACACAACCGCTAGTCGCAAAGGATTCATACACATGTAAGGCGAGTGGTATCGGTCAATAACTTAATTTTATGTATTCTAAATACAGTAAACCATTCTAACACGATTCACGTTTTTCTTAGTATAAACGATCACGAAATCGCACCATGCTTAAAAACAAAATTATTTACGCTCTTCCAATTTTCTCCACCAAAACGTTAGAAGTAAACAAAAACTTATCTTTTAAAATTTAATAGAAAATCCAAGCCCAATATTTGAAATTTGATAGAATGGACAGTGATGAATTTTGTGCGCATGGTTATATTCTTAAAACAACATGTTTAAGAATGCAACCATTCTAGGACAATCAATATTACTTTTGAGTTTAGCCAATATGGTTCAATGCCTCATTACATGATGCCCATCGAATTACAATGAGTAAAAATCCATTTCATTATGTTATGTCGAGGCTACATTTACGTTTTAACTGTATTCAACAATTTATCTCCACTTTCGTTAAGACTTTTTATCACTTAGGGATAACCGACATAGCAACGTATTTCTTTAACAAAGACTGAGGAACGTCTTGAGAATCCGTCAAAAAAGCTGCATCAGCTTTACTTCCGGTAGAAGTAGATTGACGTCACAGTGCGACACATACCATTAAAACGTATTTGATTTGCGACGGTTGTGCCCCTTTTTGAACAGTTAAATACTTATAAGTATTGTGATTAAACTGTATATAACATGAGTAACAACTAATAAACAATAATAGTCGACGTCTGTATTGAGAAATACGAAATTTGTTAAGGGCGGCTATAAAATAGCCTAACTACTTGTAGACGCTATCTTAAAATCATTATATAGCAACATTCTAAAAATAGCGGGGAATTCCTGACGTCATTAGTGTATGCCGTACCTTTGCGCGATGATATGACTAACGATGTTTATCGAGGAATGAACTTCATTCGTCTTGTAAAAGATATTGAAGCAATGGAAATAGAGGTATATGTATAGTGTTATGTCGTTGATGAAATAAAAGGGTAGTCACTAATCAGGTGTAGTTAACATAAAGGGGCAAAGCAATGTGATTTGGATTTATTTTCAATGGAATACACAATGTGTAGTCACATGGTGTACTGGTTGATATTATACAATATATGAAGCCCCCATTCAGTAAGCAAACTGTAACCTTGTTTTGGCTCCTGGCATAATTTTAGTGCTGCGTACTATAAAATAACAACAATACGTATTTTACCGTATTTAATTATATAAAGCAGATTAATCTTGATATCACAAGAGCAAGCAAAATCACAACACTTTAGTGTTTTGTTTGATAATTTTCAATCGTTCGATAGCAAAATATAAATTTGGGTGATGTTACTGCATATATAATAAATTGAAGAGATGTTCAAAGAAAACATGGCGCACGAAAAGTAAACATGTCAAGTTTACGTGAACCGTGACAGAATGGCCCGTACAATAACATCACAAAACACGCAGAACAATAATATCTAGCAGACATTTATAATAAACTATTTATGTGTTTTTTAATTCTGCCTTTTTATTTGTATTTTTATGTTTATTAAAAAAAATTCTTCACGAAATGTTGAGTTGCCGCCTTGGTTCGGTCAATGACTTGCGTTTGGGGATTTAAACCAGTTTAAAGCTATATTACACACATTTTATGATTTATTGGAGAAGTAAAAGAAAATGAAATACATTTCTCTCTACATATGCCAATAAGAATATTAGCAAACTGATAAGAAAGTGAAAAGAAAACATATCTTAAAGTGAAAAAAAAAGATAATCATAAGCACAGAAGCCTTCTGCCTGTGAAGATCATCTATTTATCTAGCAAATATGATAAATAGACAGGTATGTTCCGTACGATGGACTTGAAGGAACATCTCCATCAAGACACGGGTAATTGAAAAAAGGGAAATCAAAATCGTCGCTCTTGTCATAAATTTTGATGGTACAATAGAGGTTATGAATTTAAATATCTAGAACTAAAAACGAGCTTTATCATCAATATAATTCGATCTCAAAGGAGTAAGTGATTTAGTATTAAACTTTTCCATTAAATTTCAGTCATTTGATGTAGAGAGATTTTTCATAAACTCACTCTCATAACAAAATTTGAAAATGTCAGATACCAAAGGGGCATAATAAGTTCCATTGGTTTTCCAGTAATTTGATATATATTAATATAATTAAATAGCTAAGTGACAATCCATTGACGTTCAACAACGTTGAAAATATGACAGTGACAAAATGACATGTTGTTACCAGTGAATCTGTACCACAGCAGCGTTAGTGTTAACGTGTTTTCTTTTCAGGTGAAAACGAACTGAAACGTTTGCGTCTAGGAGAAAACCAAGAGACAGGGAAAACGATCGAACAACGACCATTCACGAAGTAATTTATTTAAAGTGTGTGAACGTCTATCTGTTTTAACAAATATTTCAACCTAAGATTGATTCCTGTAAATAGCTTCACATTGGATAAACCAATCTTGCTGAAACGTTTAATATAATAAGCTTGCAATTTGAAACTTAATGGCATGTTACACAAGACACGTTTCTTTTGCTTTTAATTCGATTGTTTTCATTGTTCTTAGGTGTATTTCGTTTTTTCCATGGTTACATTTTTCATTTCAAAAAGTATCAAATTGAAACTTTAAAGGCGAATAGATACCATTTTACAAATGTTTTACTTTTGCTGTTTTTAATAACTTTAGTTTATTGTTTGTAGGCTAAATTTGTCTCGAGAACATTACTCAAAAGGTTTTTAAGCTATAAACAGAAAACGGAATGTGTAGATAAACTTCGTTGAGACTGCGCATTAAACAAGAATCGATATTTCGTGTTTATGATTTTGGAGTTCCATGCATTGCGCGTTGTTATTTTCATATAAAAAATATGTAATTGTCCTGATTAAATCTCTAAAGTGTAAAACGTATCCAGTTAAAATTCATAGGTAGATTAATCCGAGAGGAGAAACATGCAGGGCAAACATACTATAAGGTGTTTAAAATACGCTAGGTCTGTATCTTTATACCCTTATAATCGGTCACAAATCTTGCAATATATGACATGAATATTATGTCTCTGTAAATATGTTATGCTCTTCAGTGATGGAGAAAATAAAAAATTTCTATACTAAATAACATAAACATTGCAAAAGAAATTTCAAAATATTGTGACATAAAATGTGTTGTGGTCAAAATGGTAAAATCACAACAACAACAACAAAAAAATCAAATATAAAAACCCTTGCCGGAGCCGGGAATTGAACCCGGTACTTCTCGCACCCAAAGCGGATGCGTTACTTTTGCACCACCGAGTTAACTGAGAATATCGATTGTAGTCAAGCTATTTAACTGTTTCGACTCAATAGGTCGAAACGTAAATAAACAAATCCGAATTTGCTGGCAACACATTTTTTTAAACGAATCCATGTGTTTTTATATTTTACATGCATGGATAACTATATTTGGCAGTTTCTCATATTTACGGGAGTATGTTTCACTGCTTAAATATGGTTAAAAAGAAATGTGTAAACAAGTCGGACCTAAAATATACAGGCATAGCATCTTTAAATTTGAAACGGGAATATATGCACCAAACACTGTTCGAGGTTGTTTATTAGTTGTTCTCGCGTCAGCCATTATTTACATCGGTGAAGTTATTCGATTGCATTACATCGTTCACATATAAAGCTGACCAGTATATCTTGTCAGGTTAACAAACAGGTCCTTTTTCTAGTCGACCAATACAATACAATCAACTGATGAGAGAACTATTTAAAAGAGAAGGTTTAGATTAGCAGGATTACAAAGACACATTAATCTAGTGTATTTATACTCGCTCCTTTGTACCCTGTGTTGTTTTCATTCTGAATTCAATAAGATTAGTATGTGTTCAAATGGTCTCATTTTGCTTTGTCCTTAAAGAACAATATTCTTATTCCTATGCACTTTGTTTATGTGTTTTATTAATGGCAGCGGGGACATATCTGGCCCTCAGTCAGAACATTCCATCACAGAGGATAGAAATTTGCACTTGCCAAACCATGGCAGCGGAGACAAATTTGGCCCTGAGTCAGGACATTCCACCACAAAGGGTAGATATTTGCACTTTCCAAAGAACTTATATATCTACATCAACTGACATGTTATTTGGTATTTTTATTCGCCATTGTAATAGCTTAAAATTGAAGAGATGTTCATTATATATAATAACGAAAAAAACGAACAAACAATAAAGTGTTAAGGCCGAAAAGTTAAAAATAAATTAAACGTTTTTGATACGCAAAAACAATTGAGTGGCGGCTTATTTGGTGGCGGAAAATAACATATTTTATTTTACGCTTAAATGGGAATTAGTGTTCAGAATCACCAATTTTAATATAAAAATAGTGTTCCATTAAAAGTTTATAGTTACGTTACTATTGTCGGCCTCCTTTCATTTAAATTATAAGTTGTTGTTAAGATAAAAATGAAATTAATATATACAATATTTTTCCAGTAGCCCAGTGGAAAAATGTTTTATATTTTGGCGTGAAAAGCAATCGGCGATATCGGAGACTTACGGAAATAATACGCGCCTGCGCTTTACGCATCGATTTAAAATTTGAAATGAATTTATCACCCAGAATGCACCAAACGTTTAAAATCGTTAAAAACGATTGAAATAATTTCTTATTGCTGAACACTAATGCCCCTTTAATGCGGACGCCCTATTCCACGCTTCAATATCCGTCAAACGTATCTTGTTTACTTTACTTTAGCTGTGCCTACATAATATTGTTTATTGTTTTACCCAAAATGTGGTAACAAGTAAACTTTCTTATCTTATGTACGTGACCAATTACATGGGTATCATGTATTAGATGCCTACTATCGATTTGTTTTATTAAGATAAAATAATGGCGATTATGCCAAATAAACATACAACAATAACTTTGAAAATGTAGATCCTTTTTAATTAAATGGGGATGTAAAACAACGACTACAGGACCAACCACAACTGGGCCAACCACCACAACAGGACTAATTACCAAGACAGGGCGAACCACGACTGAGCAAACAACCACAACAGGACCTACTGCGACAGCATTAACCACACCAGAGCAAACCACAACCGTGCCATCAACGACAACCACATCAGTATTGACTACAACATCTTCAACTCCACTTCCAAAGTGTGGTAAGTTTGTGCTTTATATAAGATTGTAATAGTTGAGAAAATCTTCCAGTAAATATCTTATTATCCCCTGGTTGTGCCAAATGATGTCCGTATGTCGTCCGCAACCGGATAAAATCGCTCCTTAAGCGGACGCGGTTAACGTATGAGACTGCATACTGATGCGGACGACAAGAATAGCCCCAACGTTATTCAACTTTTTCCATTTTTATCCGGATACGGATATGCGGATACTGATACGGATACGTTGCAAAGCGGCCTTCAGCGATATGTTTACTCCGACTTCCGAACGCTATGTAACCTGTTTACCTCTCATAAGTGACAGCATTAGTGAAATACTTTTCAAACCTTATTTTTACCCGCTTATTAAATGTGGGCATAATGAGGTGCATATATAACGTCAATAAACCGGTTAAAGTAACGTTGCGACATTGCCTTTTAGTGCAAGATAAGCCGAGAAAATACGTCTCTACATGAAAAACACTAATTATTACTGATGTACATTTAGACGATAGATTTCATAATTATATTAAAGAATTTAAGTCATTAATGGAGTTTATGGAGGTTAAATACATCTACATGCTTCAAGTTCCTTTGTAAAAATAAATCACGTTCATGAAGCCATGTCATTTGTTTTCTTCATAACACTCACGCCAAATCTCTTTGACAAATCGAAGTTGCTCTCCATCGAGTAATTGGAACATTATGTTATAAAACTTGTACAAAACAACATTATTAATATAATCTTTTGTAGATTTATATACACATGATATGCTGTTTAGAACTATCACCACTGCATTTTATGACCGATCCTTACCAGTTTAGACTCAATAACTCGACGCTTATTACGTAGTTGTACAACTTTATTGTGTCTCCAGAAATAAAGATCTTTTTATATGCAGTTATATTTATAATATATATAAAACATATTACATGGTTTATGTGAACCAATATGGTGTAAACATCTATATTAAGTAATTTTTATACCTGCGGCATCAAAATGCACAAAACAAACTTCAAACAGTTAAATGCTCAAAACATGTCAACTGTTTATTGTTCCCATTGTACGTGTCTATATATCGAATTGATTGATGCCTTTCTAATAAAACCGGTTGGTCATTGTACAACTCCGGATTTTATCGGGTCGCTTCAATATGCGTTCATTCACGAGTCGATCGCAACGAAAAAAATAATCATACAACAAAAACCGTTGTTAATTAAACTGATTTCATTTTGCGTTTATTGATTGCAAGAGCAAATCGAAAGGAATGAGACATATTCATCTCTTAAGCGAACTGCTGACTAGTCAGCTATAGCTGGCTATTTACAGATCTGTGCGTTATAAATCGTTGCCGTAATACCAAATGCAATATTTTCACTTCATCGTCTGTAACCAAGTTCTTCTTCGCCAATAATTGTTAATAATTTGAATATTTTAATCTATGTTTCACTATAATTAAACAACTTTAAGTGTTTTATTTAATATTCTTAAATTACTTTTATATTTTTGGAATTACTCAGATGCAACAGTTAGCAAAATTTTTGAGACGACGTGCAGGCCGTTGGCGCGTGTTACTGGTCAAGACACGTGCTTTCTCTTAATTTTGTGACGTTATGATGACAAATCAACATTTATAAATGTATTTTTCAATAATGAGTTTTCCGACTTTAAAACAATGGTTTTAATCCATAAAACACGTCTTTTAAGTGCTTTTAATATTATAGCAAAATAACAGTTGTTCTGTACGTGTCATATACACGCATTACAACAGCAAGCAAATAATACAATGTATAAGATAACACCAAAAGACGGCAGCGAAATCAAATACAAGAGGTTAAAGATCAAGAACTAAATTATTTATTTTGATGATTAAAAACATTATTATTTTGATGACTGAATTTTTATTTTCTTAGGGCGATACGAGACAACAGACAAATGCATGTGACGCTTCATAAAAAACATTGCTACTTACCCAAACTTTTAGGGCGCTAATCATACAGTAATAGGTGTTTTTTATCGATTTAATGACTTCTTCTATCACATCTGGCATAGAGAAATAACCTTTCATGTGCGCCCTGGCCTGCGAATGCCACTTGTAAAATGACTATATTTAGCGATCGGTTTCACACTCGCGTTTCACGGTCAATTGCCATGTACTGAACAATATTGACAAGAGAAAATCGTTCGTTTGATTTTAGCATAACACTTTTATTTTTAGTTAGTTAAGGTTTTGCGAGTATGCTAATGACAGTTATGTTGTATCCACCAGCTATGTCTTTGTTTGTACATTCGTGATGAATATAAGCAAAGCCACCACAAAGAATCTGAAACATCTACCACTAATCTGATGATATAATTTTTGCCCAATTCCAAACGAAAATTGTACACGCTAACCGGATGATACAATAAAGTGGACGTATAATCACGCCAAGTACGTTTAAGTTTCACGCTCGGGCAAAATGTTCACGTCGCGCTCCAATACGAATAGTAGGCCGGCCTTATGCTTCAGACGTAAAACATCCCTACACACTAACATTTGCATATATATTTAATAAAGTATACGTGTAAGAGATACTAAATGTTTACTTGAATTGTTTAAAACGTACACACGTGTACGTCTTGGCAAACTGCATGGTAAACAACTATTACTGGGACCGTAGATGAACACACATAAGCAACACACAATGTTCATAACTTCATTTTATGGTGTTCTTTAATATAAATGTTAACGACGAGTATGATTGCAAGGCGTGTTTTGCTTCCAAACATGTATATATACAAGAACATAGCTGGCGCTACATGTCGTAATTGAGCATATTAAAACACGCAATATAGGAACTACAGTCGGTGTGAGATTTATGTAGTAACACATCAAAAATCAAATGAACAACTTTTTTATTTTAGATTTGAATAGCCATAGGTCATTCTTTACACGCAGTGGGAAGGGGGTGGTAAGGTTTCTCCAAGGTTCAAGACTCACCCTGTTTCCTTATTAGAGGTATATAAACCATTAGATTTATAGATCTCTGTTTCCCATTAACATATTACTTTTGAAGTACATAGGCAACAAACACTTAACATCCAAACGTATATAAACATAATAGTCCATAGGTTTTGAGAATCAAAAAAAATAATGTTTAAAATGTTTAGAATGCCAATTGTGTTTGTTCATCCAAATACACGTTGTAAGTCGTTCTTACAACAAAATGTTTATATGCATCGTCACGTCTCCCGCTCAAAGTCAGAAAATATGTTCATCTGAAATATATAGAATGTTCAACACACATCCAAAACAAAACTATATTCAAACAATATGATCTGGTCTATAATATTGATATTCTGACATTACCCGGCATTGGAGTATATAGTTTGTTAATTGCTAACTTTGTTAGAGAACATGTTGGTGTTGATTATTCTGAATGATGCCAGCCCTGTTTGTGGACGTTGCGTTTCTGGCCCATACTCATAATGACGATGTGCTTGAATTATTGAGTTTAAAAAAATCAACATGACCACTACAATTATGTTCATTTTGATCATATTTTATGTACCGTGTATAGGTATGCCTAGCAGCAAATTGTTCTAAAATGTTTTCCTTATTAATAATCATTTTTTAATCGTTCAGTACATAAATGTTCAAACCGTATGTGCAATGTCATACATTGTAGATATAATTGAATTTGGCATAACAGGTATATACACACGTACAGTAAGAACCTAATGGATGACAAAATTAAGCATTAATAGTATGACTTTTATACACTGATTTTCATTATAACCATATACTACACACTGAAGTATTGGATTCTCCCATGTTATATTAAGAATTTCGTTTTCGATTTCTTTTAACTGCATTTAATGTTCAACTTGCCGACTGTTGTTACGTTGCACAACAACAAGTTGTGAAATTAAATGCATCGGACCTTCTAATACGCCGCTATCAGTTCTTGATTTTTTTGTGGACTTGAGTCCTTTTAAACGTAATCCATTTCTTTGTTGCGCAACTGGTGCAAGATTCTTGCGTGTATATCATTTAAAATGAAAGACATTCAGTTTGCACAGTCCTTCGAATCGGTCACTGTAATTTGAAAGTACTTTTTGAACATATGATTTTCATATTTGCTTTTGGTCGACTGTATTTACGTCGAAGGTGTTTTTGTCCAAAATAACTGTGTGCTGTAGTTTAAGACATGGAGGTTTAATTTATGATTTCATTGACATTTGCATTCGTTTACATGTCACTGTTATTTAAACATTGGATGTGTGGCGTATGAGTATATACTTTGAAATAAATTAAATAGATGGTCAAAGAAAAAATGTTGTAGCCATAGCAGACAGAGTCGACGAAATGGCCTGTCGATCTTAGAATGGTGTGTAACGTTATAACTTGTTGGAACAATGCAATATTCAGACAAAGAACCACCTGACACAAGTGTCAGAAAAGGTTAACCGCATTTTCCTTCACTTTCCACTTGGGCATATTATTGTTTGTGGAGTCGTACACCAAACCTATGATATTTACAATCTGAATCTAAATCTGAATTGTGTCAGAATCACTGTGTAGTAATCACTGATCCATGAAGCATTTTTACTTTTTTTTCAATTGATGCATTTGCTAAATTTTCGACATACAGTAACATTTTTCCAATATTTGATATACTTGTGGCCTTAATTACCTTTGCAAGTGCATCTGACAAAGGCCATAACTCTCCTCGGCTTAGGTGCAGACATGGATTTGTTATTTTTTTCAAAAAGTACTGATTGTGTTTATGCTGTTGTTTCTGGCAGTTTTATTTGAGTCTGGTAATTGTTTTTTCAGTGTGGGCGGTTAGTTGTTTGCGTACATTTGTATGTGTTGCGCTGGGCTGCTGGTTGTGCTGTTGTCTTGTCAATGTTCTTCATAGCTTAAAGATACAGACTAAATAGCTTTTACTTTGTGGTATAATGTATGCTGTAGTTTTAATATTGTTATGCCATCTTTATTTAGACATTTTGTTTCGAACTCATCTAATCTGAGAAATATGCTTGATCCTTAATCTCGAATAATTGCATCCGCAATGTTTTCTTGATAATCACACATAACCAACGGATAACTTTTGATTTGCTTGACGATATATATTTCTTTAATACCTAATTCTTAGGAATGAAGTGCTCTTTTAGTTGTACATTTGTAGCATACAAACCTGTTTCATCTTTAAATGTTTAATAAATACCCCTGATGAGATATTACAACAGAGCTTCCGCTGGAGGTCGTAAGTAACACTTGAACCAGCAATGTAATATCTGATAGGATCCGCCTTCTAGGATGACCAACCCTATGAGATGCATAACATTTATCAGGCAAAGATATATTAACACTATAAAAAAGGGTTTGTTTGAAAGACACAAAAATCTTAATATAGTCAAATGAGTAACATTCCTGTTCTATTAAATGTTGTACTTGCATTGTTACAACAGTGCATTGTTACAACCAGTTTCAAAATAAAACGAAAATTGAAATATGTACTTCAAAACTGATAAATCGATTTTATTTCACTTTTCTTATTTTCGATGACAACCAGTTTTGAAATAAAACGAGAATTGAAATAAACTCTAAGAAAGCAATACTTTCTGATCTACTTAAACTTATAGTAAGGTGAATTTCGGGGTCTTGTCATGGCTGAAAAAACGCGACATTATTAAAAAAAAGTCATAATATGACTTTGGGTAGGCTTATCAGCAGATTTGAGCCGCATGTCAGAGCTTTATACGCTCGAAGGATGAGCCGTTTGATAAATTATTTGTGAAATCTTTACTTGCTCAAAATCATTATGGATCATCTATGGACTATGGCCAAACAAGAAACCAATTATGCTGTCTCATGCTAAATAGTTTTCAAATTATAGAGCAGACATGGTTTTTGCATAAAATTTTCTGTGACCTTGACCTTTGACCAACTGGTCCTAAATTTTGTAGTGGTCATCTACTGACATTGACTAATCCTTATACCAAGTAGAATGACTGTCACTCAGAAACTTTTCAAGATATTGAGCAGACACAGTTTTTTCATTAAATGCTACGGTGACGGACGAACTTAACTCGGCCCTGAAAGTTGAAAGCAATTAAAATGAATCTTTATATGACTTAAGCTATGAATTTTTGACGCCAGAATTTCACAATATTGTGCTTATTTAAATGTTAATATATCAAGAACTATACAAGATAACTTCATGAAA
>Ga0224511_10002694_pt1 | contig 12177 bp, 16 predicted proteins | sample SF_May12_sed_USG_2_FD_169988 | JGI IMG/M metagenome (GOLD analysis project Ga0224511, IMG submission 169988) | Sediment microbial communities from San Francisco Bay, California, United States - SF_May12_sed_USGS_8_1 | ecosystem: Environmental > Aquatic > Marine > Sediment | place: USA... | reverse complement strand
CTATCTGGCCTTTATCTCCCGACTTGCCGGCCAGCACCGTTTCCGTTGCCTCTTCGCCTATCTTTTTCAAGATAGCGTCAATTCCCTTGCTGTAGAGACCGGCCACATAAGAGGAACCGGGATCCGCCTGCTTGCGCTGCTCTAACAGAACCATCAGTTTATTTAAGACATCACTCATGACTATTTTCCGTAAATCTCTTTCGGATCCTTTAGCACCGGATCCACCTCCTGCCATTGTGAATCCTGCAGGCGTTTAAAGAAACAGTGCTTGCGTCCCGTGTGGCAGGCGATTCCGCCCTGCTGCTCCACCTGCAATAAAATCACATCATTATCGCAATCCAGGCGGATTTCCTGAACCAGCTGCTCATGGCCTGATTCCTCACCCTTGCGCCACAGTTTTGAGCGGGATCGTGACCAGTACACGGCCTTACCCTGTTGCGCTGTTTCCGCCAGAGCTTCCCGGTTCATCCAGGCAACCATGAGTACTTTACCGCTGCCAGCCTCCTGGGCAATCACCGGCACTAGTCCATCCCTATCCCACTTGATCTCATCTAACCATTTTTCAGACATTCGTGCCACGCTCAAAGTCTTTATTAAATTTCTGGTTCCAATGGCTAACGCCTCACTTCAATTCCACGTTCCGCCATTCGTGCTTTGGCCTGAGCCACCGTGTATTCACCGAAATGAAAAATGCTTGCTGCCAGCACTGCATCGGCGTGGCCTTCAATGACGCCCTCCGCGAGATGATCCAGATTACCCACGCCTCCGGAAGCGATCACAGGAATAGTCACAGCATCGCACACTGCCCGGGTGAGTCTTAAATCAAATCCGTCTTTGGTGCCATCCCGGTCCATGCTTGTTAGCAGTATTTCGCCGGCGCCATAGTCAGCCATTTTCTTAGCCCACTGAATCACATCAATACCAGTGGGTTTTCGGCCACCATGGGTAAATATTTCCCAGCGCGGGTGCTGTCCATCTTCCACCTGTTTGGCGTCAATAGCAACGACGATACACTGGGAGCCAAAATGATCCGCCGCTTGTTTAACAAATTCCGGGTTAAATACAGCAGCTGTATTAATCGCTACTTTGTCTGCGCCAGCATTGAGCAAACGCCGGATATCTTCCAGCTTTCGCACACCGCCGCCCACGGTGAGGGGTATAAACACCTGACTGGCCATGGCCTCAACCACATGCACCATGGTCTCGCGGTCATCAGAACTTGCCGTAATATCCAGAAAAGTAATTTCATCGGCACCGGCCTCATCGTAGCGCCGGGCGATTTCTACCGGATCACCAGCATCGCGTATTTCGACAAACCTGACGCCTTTAACAACACGGCCATTATCCACGTCAAGACAAGGAATGATTCGTTTGGCCAGACCCATTTTATTCCCGATAAAAGTTATATCACTGTGAATTATTTCGACTCGCCCGTCAGGTTGTCGGCCAGCTTCTGTGCCTCGGCAAAATCCAGCGTACCCTCATAAATGGCACGACCAGTAATCGCCCCCATAATGCCCTCGTCCGCCACTTCACAGAGCTTACGAATATCATCAATATTAGTGATACCCCCTGATGCAATAACGGGAATTGATATTTCCGAGGCCAATTTAACCGTGGCTTCAATATTAACACCGGTCATCATGCCATCCCGCCCGATATCGGTGTAAACAATTGCTTCCACACCGTCATCCTGAAAACGTTTGGCGAGATCAATCACATCATGGCCCGACAATTTAGACCAACCGTCAATGGCAACCTTACCGTCTTTGGCATCCAGTCCCACAATAATATGATTCGGAAACTCAACGCACACGTCACTGACAAAGTGTGGCGCATTTACCGCTTTGGTGCCCAAAATCACATATTGCACTCCCGCTTCCAGATAAGCCTCAATAGTGTCTTCATCGCGAATACCACCGCCCACTTGAATCGACAAATCAGGATAGGCTAAGGCAATGGCTTTAATGACCTCACCGTTCACAGGCTTGCCATTAAATGCACCATTCAGGTCTACGATATGCAGACGCCGGGCACCGGCTTTGACCCAGCGACCCGCCACAGCCACCGGATCATCTGAAAACACGGTCTCATCTTCCATGCGCCCCTGTTTCAGGCGCACGCATTTTCCATCTTTCAAATCAATTGCTGGTATCACTATCATTTTTCTAGTCCTAGACTGCTCCATCCCATGAAACGAAATTGGTTAACAACTGTAATCCTGCGTGTTGGCTCTTCTCCGGGTGAAATTGGACCGCAAAAAAATTCTCATGCGAGACAGCTGAGGTAAATTTCACACCATAGTCTGTTGTGGCAGCAATATAATCATGCTCACTGGTATCTGCATAATAACTGTGCACAAAATAAAAACGTTCATCCTGACTAATGTCCTTCCATAAAGGATGTGCTTTCGTCTGATGCACCTGATTCCACCCCATGTGAGGAATCTTAAGCCGCATGTTGGTCGCTGAGTCCCTCATGTCAGAAGGGAATAGTTTGACGCGACCCGGAATTTTCCCCAGGCAATCGATGCCGCCACCCTCGTCACTGTAATCATATAATGCCTGCAATCCTAAACAGACTCCCAAAAACGGTTTGCTCTCCAACACCTCCAGCACCACCTCACGCAAGCCGGTCTGATCCAGCGCCGCCACGCAGCCGGCGATAGCCCCCTGCCCGGGAAATACAACCCGGTCCGCCTTTCTGACAGTTGCCGGATCACTGGTCAACATCACTCGCGCCTTGTTGCTGACATGTTCAATAGCTTTGCACACAGAGCGCAAATTGCCCATGCCATAATCGATTACCGCGACTGTTGTCATATCACAACGTTTATTAAATATAGATGAGATAACACATGGGACACAGCCGCAACTTAACGGTTATAAGCTACCCTTGGTGGACGGAATGGTATCGAGCATACGTGGGTCCGGCTCCAGCGCCATGCGCAACGCCCTGCCAAACGCCTTGAATATGGTCTCAGCGACATGGTGCGCATTTCTGCCACGCAAAGTGTCAATATGCAGGGTCGTCAGGGCATGATTGGAGAATCCCTGGAAAAATTCGTGTAGCAGGTCCACGTCAAACTCGCCAACGCGGGAGCGCGCATAGGACACGTCATACTCCAGCCCAGGGCGTCCGGAGAAATCAATGACCACGCGACTCAATGCCTCGTCCAATGGCACATAGGCATGACCGTAACGGCGGATGCCTTTTTTATCTCCCAACGCTTCGGCAAACGCCTGTCCCAGTGTAATGCCGATGTCTTCAACCGTGTGATGGGCATCAATTTCCAGATCACCCCTGGCCTGAATATCAAGATCCACCAGGCCATGGCGGGCAACCTGATCCAGCATGTGCTCGAAAAAGGGAATACCGGTACTGAGATTTGCCTTGCCGGTACCGTCGAGATTCACCGAAACAGTGATCTGGGTCTCGTTGGTACTGCGGGTCACTTTGGCGCTACGTGTGGACACGAATTAACCTGTCGGGATTATTAAAAAGGGATGTTACCAGTTATTGTAGTCTGTCTGAATAGTTACGCGATTTGTTTTAGCAGTTTCTCCAACTGTGACAGGAAAACCCCGTTTTCCTCCGGTGTACCGACGGTCACGCGCAAGCACCCCTGCAAGACGCCCCCGGATTTATCAAGATTCTTGACCAATATACCCGCTGCCCGCAAAGCGTCAAACAGTTTTGTGGCGGAGGCAGATTCCACCCGAAAAAGAATAAAATTGGCGTCGCTGGACCAAACATGAATCCCGGCAATTGCCGACATCTCCCTCAGCAGCCTCGTCCGCTGCTCCTGAATGGCGGCGGTTTGTTCATCCAAAAAAACCCGGTTAGCCAGGGCAAACTCCACGCTTGCCTGAGTGAGACTGTTAATATTATAGGGCAAGCGCACCTTATCAAATTCAGCCAGCCATGCCTCTGGTCCCACCAACACACCCAGGCGCAACCCGGCCAACCCCAGTTTGGAAACGGTGCGCATCACCACAACATTTTCAAAGTCCATCAGACGGTCCATAAAAGTTTGACCGGCGAAGGCATGGTAGGCCTCATCCACCACCACCAATCCATTGGCCGCATTTATGACACATTCGATATCAGCCAGATTGAATAGATTCCCGGTGGGGTTGTTGGGGTAGGCCAGAAATATGACTGCCGGATCATGTAACTTGATGGCCGATATCATTGCATCAAGATCTAACGAGAAATCCTCGTCGTTCAACGGCACACCGACAAACTCCATACCGCAGAACCTTGCCGTCATCTCATACATAACAAATGTGGGTACCGGTGCCATGACCTTGGCGCCCGGTTTAGCAAGCGCCAACAATATCATCTGGATCAATTCATCGGATCCGTTACCCAGTAACAGCGCCTGAGACGATGGAATTGCCATGGCCTCCCGCAGACGGGTCTTCAGATTCCGCGCTACTGGATCAGGATAACGATTTACATCGACAAGCTTTAAGCGTTCAAGCCACAGGCTCTTGATGTGTTCGGGCCATGGATAGGGGTTCTCCATAGCATCCAGCTTGATCAAGTCTCCCGGATCGGCGACACCATAGGCATGCAGCGCCTGAACCTCGGTTCTGACAAGTTGCTTCACCTTTTCTTTAATATCAGACATAGATAGCAGGAATCAGCTGACGCAAACCATGGTCAGGGACTCAAATTATTTCACCCGGTACGCCGCCGACATTGCGTGCGCGGTCAACCCTTCACCTTCAGCCAATACTGTAGCAGTGCGTCCGAGACTGTCGGCACTTTGTTCTGTGCAGCCGATAAGGCTAGTGCGTTTCTGAAAATCGTAAACACCTAGCGGTGAACTGAAACGGGCAGTGCCTGAGGTAGGCAACACATGATTGGGTCCGGCACAATAATCGCCCAGCGCTTCGGCGGTATAACGTCCAAGAAAAATGGCGCCGGCGTGACGAACACTTTTGGCCACGGTCAGCGCGTCCTCCACGGACAATTCCAGGTGCTCCGGGGCGATACGGTTTACCAATTCAATGGCCTGGGCTATTTCCTGAACAGTAATAATGGCGCCACGCTGTTCAAGCGAGGCTCTGATAATGTCCTTTCGCGGTTGATCCGGCAACAATTTTTCCATGGATACCTTCACTTGTTTACTAAAGGCCTCATCCATGCTGATCAGTATGGATTGCGCCAACTCATCGTGTTCGGCCTGGGAAAATAAATCCATGGCGATCCAGTCAGGGTTGGTTTTGCCGTCACACACAACCACAATCTCGGAAGGACCGGCGATCATATCGATGTCCACTTGACCGAACACCATGCGTTTGGCTGTTGCGACATAGATATTACCTGGACCGACTATTTTATCCACACGGGGGACAGTTTCCGTTCCGTAGGCCAGTGCTGCAACTGCCTGGGCGCCGCCGATAGTGAACACGCGATCGACACCGGCAATAGCAGCCGCGGCCATTACCATGGTATTGATCACACCCTCCGGCGTCGGCACTACCATAATTAACTCTGGCACCCCGGCCACCTTGGCCGGTATGGCGTTCATTAACACGGATGACGGATAAGCAGCCTTGCCACCTGGGACATACAATCCGGCCCGATCCAGCGGTGTGACCTGCTGTCCTAACAACGTGCCATCACTGTCCGTGTAGGACCAGGACTCGGCCTTTTGTTTTTCGTGATAACGGCGTATGCGTTCCGCCGCCGTTTCCAGCGCCTCGCGCTGCTCCTGTGATAACGACTGTACGGCCTGCTGCAACTGACTCTTGGATACCTCCAGCGCCGAAGCCGAGTCGACGGATAACTTGTCGAAACGTTGAGTATACGACAACAGAGCCTGGTCACCCTGTTCATGCACCGCTCGCACAATATCGCGCACCACCGCGGTAACATCGGTATTCTCGCTCTGGGTGCGATCCAGCAGTTCATTAAAAGCCGTTGCAAAACCGGATGCGGCAGCATCCATTAAACGAATGTTCAGATTGCTCATCAGGACTGATCTTGTACAGCAATGGCGAGTTGTTCCACCAATGCCTTCAATTTTTTGTGTTTCATTTTCATGGAGGCCTTGTTGGCCACCAACCAGGAACTAATGTCAGCAATATGCTCCACTTCCACCAGACCATTGGCCTTTAGCGTTTTACCTGTACTTACGAGATCGACGATACGGTCAGACAAGCCCACCAGCGGCGCCAATTCCATGGAGCCATACAATTTTATAATGTCAGTTTGAATGCCCTTGGCGGCAAAATGGCGTTTGGCGATATTGACATACTTGGTGGCAATACGCAGACGGGTCCAGTTTTTCGGGTCATCATTTTTTGCCAGCTGTTCCGGTTCCGCCACCATCAAGCGGCATTGGGCGATTTTCAAATCCAGCAACTCATACAACCCATCGCCATCATATTCCATTAATACGTCCTTACCGGACACGCCGAGATCCGCTGCACCATACTGGACATAAGTAGGAACGTCAGCCGCTCGTATAACGGTGAGTTTGACATCGGCATCACTGGTATCAAAAATCAGTTTGCGGCTCTTATTAATATCTTCCAACGGTTCAACCCCGGCGCGCGCCAACAACGGCAACGTATCCTCCAGGATACGGCCTTTGGATAGGGCGATATTAATAGTTGTCGACATAAATAAACTGTTTACGATGTTGCCACTTTTTTTGAACCTGCCGATACCGGTGCGCCAGGTATACGTTTAATCTGGGCGCCAAGTTGCGCCAACTTCTCTTCAATAGTTTCGTAACCGCGATCAATATGATAGATGCGGTCTACAATCGTTTCCGAGTCCGCCACCAATCCAGCTATCGCCAGGCTGGCCGAGGCGCGCAAATCCGTTGCCATCACCGGTGCGCCGTGTAATCTTTCCACTCCAGTAACAATGGCTGTATTACCACGCAGCTCGATGTTGGCGCCCATTCGATGCAGTTCCTGCACGTGCTGGAAACGATTTTCAAATACCGTTTCAGTAATGGACCCGGTCCCCTGGGCAACACAATTCAATACGGCAAACTGGGCCTGCATATCTGTAGGAAATGCCGGGTAAGGTGCAGTACGAAGATTAATCGCCTTTAACTTGCGATTACGGGCGTCCACCCGAATCCAGTCATTTCCCACTTCCAGATCGGCGCCCGCTTCCCGCAGTTTATCCAATACCGCATCCATAGTATCGGGCCGAATGTCACGAACACGGACGCAGCCGCCGGTAACAGCGCCAGCTACCAGGTAGGTTCCCGCTTCGATACGGTCCGGAACCACATGATGCCGACCTCCGTGCAAACGCTCTACTCCTTCAATGACGATAATGTCCGTGCCTGCACCTTTGATCTTGGCACCCATGGATATCAGGCAGTCCGCCAGATCCACGACTTCCGGTTCCCTGGCAGCATTTTCGATAGTGGTTTTACCCTGTGCCAGCGTTGCCGCCATCATCAGGTTTTCGGTACCCGTTACCGACACCATATCCATAAAAATACGCGCACCCTTAAGACGCTTGGCCTTGGCCCGGACATACCCACCCTCCAGAGAAATCTCGGCACCCATGGCCTCGAGCCCCTTGATGTGCAAATTAATGGGTCGGGAACCTATCGCACATCCACCTGGCATGGATACCTCGGCCTCCCCAAAACGGGCCAATAACGGCCCCAGTACCAGGATGGAAGCGCGCATGGTTTTGACCAGATCGTAAGGCGCCTGCAAGGCATGGACCTCACTAGTATCCACCTCGATAGCCATTTTTTCATGGACGACCAGTTTGGCGCCCATGCGTCCCAATAACTCCATGGTGGTTGTAATGTCCTGCAGATGAGGAATATTCCCCACATAAAGCGGCTCTGGTGATAACAGTGAGGCCACCAATACCGGCAAGGCAGCGTTTTTCGCGCCAGAAATACGGACATCCCCGTTGAGCGGAACGCCCCCTGCTACGAGCAATTTATCCATAACTACCTATATGTTCTCTTTGAGTTGGGTCATTAAGAGGCGAATCTTAAACGGTTCTGCGGAAAAGGGCCAAAGAATTGCCCAAAAAACAAAGGCCGTAGTAACTACGGCCTTTGGCAGTGTTCCTGGTTACCTCGCTCAGACCGAGCCCAGCATTTTCTGGAGTTCTCCCTTTTCGAACAAGTCAGTCACAATATCGCAACCTCCAATAAACTCCCCATTTATATAGAGCTGAGGAATGGTCGGCCAGTTGGAGAATACCTTGATGCCCTCACGGATCTCGGGATCAGACAACACGTCGACGCTGGCAAACTTGGCACCGCAGGCCTGCAGAATCTGTACCGTCCGACCGGAAAACCCGCATTGGGGAAACTGGGGCGTGCCCTTCATATAAAGCATGACCGGATTTAATTCGATTTGTTCCTTAATACGTTCTTGCGCACTCATATTACGCCCACCTCTCTACTCTAACTTATTTATCGATAATACTTGATTCAACCAGCGGCCTCGGCCTGTTCCGGGGTCAGGGTGCGCATGGACAGCGCGTGAATTTCCTGACGCATTTTATCACCGAGCGCTTTATAAACCATTTGATGCTGCTGGACCATGGATTTACCGGCAAATGCCGGGCATACGATCAGGGCCTCAAAGTGGTGTCCGTCGCCCTCCACGGTTGCCTGGGCATCCTTCAGGCCCTGTTCAATCCAGTGTTTAATATCTTCCGGTGTCACCATGCATATATTTCCTGTTATTAATAGCACTTCTGTAATTGGGGTGTTTTCTCCAGTTTCAAGGCTACGAGCATACGGTTAGCGGCGAAGTGCGGAAACCGGTAGATTATGGGGTCATTCCGCGCCCACCCCTTAATGACGCAGTTTATATCCTCGGCTTAACAAGAAGAGAGTAAACAGAGCCAGAAGCAGTAGTGAGAATGCCACCACGACCAGACTCAGCCAAGGACTGACGTCCGACATACCAAAAAAACCGTACCGAAAGCCATCGATCATATAGAAAAACGGGTTAAAGCGGGAAAGCTGCTGCCAAAACTCGGGCAGCGAGTGCAGCGAATAAAAAACACCGCTAAGGAAGGACAACGGCATAATGACAAAATTCTGGAACCCGGCAAGTTGGTCGAATTTCTCGGCCCAAATCCCTGCGATCAAACCCAAGGTCCCCAGAACTGCGCTACCCAAAAAGGCAAACGCCACTAACAAGATAACGTTATGAACTGGCAGAGACACAAAAAATATTGCCACAAGATAAATGCCTAGCCCCACCGCCAACCCGCGCACGACAGCTGCGACAGTGTAGGCCAGATAAACCTCCAGGTGTGACAATGGTGTCAATAATATGAACACAATGTTACCCGTCACTTTGGACTGAATCACACTGGAAGAACTGTTGGCAAAGGCGTTCTGGATTACAGACATCATTATCAGGCCGGGAATCAGGAAGGCGGAATAACTGACATTACGGAATACCTGCACGTGTTCCTCGAGCACATGAGAGAACACCAATAAATAAAGCAACGTTGTGATAACAGGTGCGCCTAAAGTCTGCAACCAGACCTTGCTGAATCGCAGGATCTCCTTGTACAAGAGCGTGGCAATACCGCGCAGGTTCATGACCGTCCTGCCGCTGTCAGTTCAAGGAAAACATCCTCCAGGTCCGCCACCTCTGTTTCCAGGTCAGTGACATTGGCCCCGGCATTACGTAATACATCCAGAACATTGACAATAGAGTCTTCCTCACGATTTAACTGCAACACAAGACTGTTGCCGTCCTGACTCTTGATTTTGTGTTGTAATGATTCCGGAATTACCGCTAGCGGCTCTGACGTTTTAATATTCACACATCGAATATTACCGATCCCTCGCGCCAATAATGCTTTGGTGGTATCCAGCGCCGCCAGCATTCCATGATGTAATATGGCAATACGGTCACACAGGGCCTCGGCTTCCTCGAGATAATGGGTGGTTAAAACAATGGTATGACCGTCCTTATGCAGCGCCTTAACAAACTCCCATAATGATTTTCGTAGCTCCACATCCACACCGGCAGTCGGTTCGTCCAGTACAACCACTTTCGGCCGATGCACCAACGCCTGCGCCACCAACACCCGGCGCTTCATGCCTCCGGAAAGTAGCCGCATATTGACGTCCGCCTTATCCGACAACTTGAGACCATCAATTAATGAATCCACCCAGGCATCGTTTTCCCTGCCCAAACCAAAATACCCCGACTGAATCCTCAGGGTTTCACGCACCGTGAAAAACGGATCGAATACCAGTTCCTGTGGCACTATCCCCAATTGCCGGCGGCTGTGGCGATAGTCTCCCACCACATCATGTCCCAATACCTCAATACTTCCTTCCGTAGCCCGCGCCAGGCCACCGATAATATTGATCAAAGTGGATTTACCGGCGCCGTTGGGTCCGAGCAGTCCAAAAAATTCTCCCTGCTCTACCTGAAACTCAACACCTTTAAGCGCATGAAGTGAACCGAAACGCTTGTGTATAGCGCGAATTGATATTGCAGGCATCACGGGATTAACTATGCGGAAGCAGCTGAAAACACGTCTTGAAGGCCGCTCAACCGGATAAGATGAGTTAACTGTGAAGGAATATTAATGAAACGCAGTTCCCGATGCGCTTGTCGCGCCAAATGCAGCCACTCCACCATCAACGCCAGCCCGGCGCTGTCGGCCTTGGACACCGACTTTAAATCGATAGTTACCGCCTGCTCGCCTTTAACTAGCCATTGTTTGGACTGCCCGAGCAACTGCGGCACCGTCGCAAAGGTTAATAGGCCACTAATCTCATAGACCCCGTCGCTACTGGTAATAAAGTTTTCCCCACTCATGACTTATTAGCGGCGGCAGCCTTCGAGCTGGGTAACTCGCCATTAGGGTCTTCCTTTTCGATGCTGGCGATAAGCGCGTCCAGGCCTTCTTTCTGGATTTTCTCGGCATAGACGCTGCGATAGTTAATCACCAGACTGACTCCATCAATGGAAACATCATAGACCTTCCACTGCCCCTGCTTGTTAAAATAAAAACGGTAAGACATGGGAATGGCTGGACCACCACTGGCAGGCCGGATTTCGGCATCAACTGTCACTTTTTTATCGCCAGGTTTTCCGTGAAACGGCAGGAACACTATCTTATCGTCAGTGTATTTCAAAAATGCAGTGGCATAGGTACGTACCAGCAAGTCGCGGAAAGCAATTGTAAAACGATCTCGCTGGCTCTCATTTGCTGCTTTCCAGTTGGTTGCCAACACCAGCTTGGACATGGCGCCAAAATCAAAATAAGGCAATACCTTTTCGTGGACCATGGCATAGAGTTTTTTATGGTCCTCCGAATAGGCTGCATGATTCTGTTTTAATAGATCCTGGATTTCCTTTGCAGCATCCTGAACCATCTTATCCGGCATATCACCGGCCAACGCTGACCCAGTAAAAAATATTAGAATAACACCAACTGTCTTTGTAAAAAATCTCATTGTCTTACCTCCGCAAACAGCATGCGCAATTGATTATTCTTTCGGGGTATCACCAGCCTTGTCATAGAGAAACTGGCCGATCATGTCTTCCAGGACCAAAGCATCGCTTGTTAAAAATACTTCATCACCGTCCTTTAAATACTCACTTTCATCGCTGTCCGGATCCAGTGACATTCCGCTGCCCGGCTTCAGTGCTATATATTGCTCCCCCAGCAATCCAGCTGTTCGAATGGATGCACCGGTATCAGAGGGAATCTTTTTGTAGGCATCACTTATACTTAATGTTACAACCGCCTTCAGGCTGTCATCGATAGTGATATTTGAAACGCGACCCACACGCACACCCGCCATAGTAATCGGCGCCTTGACTTTGAGTTGACCAATATTGGCAAAGCGAGCGGTTATCTGATAACTCTCACCGACATCCACTGAACCGAGATTACCAACCTTTAATGCCAACATCGTCAAGGCGGCAATACCGGCAATGGCGAATACACCCACCCATAGCTCCATAATTTTTCTGTTATTCATATCAGATGTCTCCGAACATCAAGGATGTGAGAATAAAGTCCAAACCTAATACCGCAAGCGACGAGTTGACAACGGTACGCGTGGTTGCGCGGCTGACGCCTTCCGAGGTGGGTATGCAGTCGTAACCCTCAAACACCGCGATCCATGTGACCACAAAACCAAAAACAACGCTCTTGATAACGCCGTTGAGTATG
>Ga0224511_10002693_pt1 | contig 12177 bp, 7 predicted proteins | sample SF_May12_sed_USG_2_FD_169988 | JGI IMG/M metagenome (GOLD analysis project Ga0224511, IMG submission 169988) | Sediment microbial communities from San Francisco Bay, California, United States - SF_May12_sed_USGS_8_1 | ecosystem: Environmental > Aquatic > Marine > Sediment | place: USA... | reverse complement strand
ACAAACAACATTAAAGAACTCAATTATCGTTATATATTTTTCACACTTCTTTCTTTGATGTTAGATGATCAAATAGAGACACGTGTCTTTCTTTCTTAGATGTGTTTAATCTATTTAATTTGATAAAAAAATACCTGTTGACTATAGCAAATACATTAATATATATCTATAACAACAACAACCTTGGAACCATTTAAAGCAAAACGCCTTCCCATGAAAAAAAAAAGAATATGTAAACAAAAAAACAACAAAATGATTTTTTCTTTCTTAAAATTGCATAAAATAAATAAAAGACAAGACAATACCTGCTTCTTTCTACGTGTGTATTATCGTTAATATATTCGTAAAAGTGTTGAAAAAGGTTCATAATAATAATATAAATTGAAGAGATGTCCAAAAAAGATATTGCTATGTAGTCAGGTCAAAATTAAGGGCACCAGTACAAATATAAACATGTAGAAGAGCAGCAGAACAATCAGACGCAATAATAAGCTCACAAAATCTTTGGAAACGAGGGAAAGCGGGGAATGAGATATGTATTGCTCACCGTTAACATATTCGTATAAAGTGGTGTGAATACATGTACAAGGTAATAAAAACAAAATAGCTTTGATAAACAGTTAAACGTGTTTACCTGTAAAGAAGAAAATGCAATCCCGAAACAAAACGTTTAGAGTTTCATTAACTATTTTGACGCATCATATGCATATATAAATACTACACTTCTGCCAAAAGCATTATATTGTGGTATGTACAAAGCTTATTTCATAGTTTACCTACAAACTAAAGGCCCGTTTCAATTCCAAAAGATTAACTATGTTTTATTTATCTTTCTTCAGAGTGGTTTTAATTTCGGCGCATGTTCCCTATATGTAAATCAATATGCGTTTATTTTGTTAACATACGAACATTATTTTACATAAGATCTATTTCATTAAATTTGTTTAATAAATGCAGGTGGCATCGTAACTTCTATTACTTACAAAAAAGTAAAATAATAATAAATAAATTATTATTTTACTTCTTTAATAATGAAAATATGCATCGTTCCGCAAAATTTAAAACTCCGCCCGATGCGGTAGATTTGCTTTGATCTTGTGAATGTTTGTGAAGGTGTCTTTCTTTTGTGTTTATTAGGTCAGATTGTCACCTGACAATATAATCCTAATCTATTGGATTAAAATTGACCATGTACTGTTATAAATGATCATGATTGACAGTTGCGGAACGGTCCATTACTCGTCTTTGCGTCGGTTTGAATGTTTATAACCTCATTTCATTGCCTTACAACAATTGTTGACGGCTTTTTTGTTGTTTTACGTTCAATAATTCTTTGGGTTTCAGTATTTGCTAAAATGTCGGTCATGTGAGTCAAAACAGAAAAAGGAACTGATTTTTCGATGATAAACAACAAGTAAAGGTACTTTTTATACATATTAGTGTGTTTTTGATAAATAATGACTAACTGTTAATAATGTAGCGTTTTTCGGGTCGTCTGCTGCGCCCTGCCGCGTCGGATGGGGTGGAAACATCCGAGAGATAGCACAATCAACTGTCAAGCTGCCCTCACGACATGTAAACAACCAGCGCGCGCTGCCACTGGATGACGTAGACATAATAGCGCGTGTAAAACCCGGCGCCTTGCGGGACATAACCTCTAATCACTACAATACTAAATGCTAATCTAGGTACAGGTTTTGCATATTTGCTTTTTAGGAAAATACTGAAGCGAGCAATATAGAGAAAGTAATGGACGTTAGGCTTGTCCTAACATCCTATGGCATTGGACTATCGTAACTATTCTTTAATAGTATTTCAAAAATGTCTCCTCAATAGTATGGTTAATGTAAAACAAAAACGACAGTACATTCTAAATCAGACCTAAACCGAAAGTAAATTGTAAATTGGGATTCCATTTTCAGCTATATTTGTCAAATACCATTAAAAAGAAAGTACTTGTGAAAAGATACTAGAACAGTAACATTAATTATCAGTTAAATAATTATTTTGTAAAGCAAATGTAGGCCAAACAACTTCGAAAACATTTTATTTCTGATAATTTATAATGCATTGTAATCAAAAGGTTCACAATCCCATTTCATGTTGGAAATTTTACCTGTGATTTTTATGAACGATGTTATATGCAAACAAACATTCCCAACTGTGAACTAAGTCGCCAACTATGATATTATATAGCGCGTATTTTCAAAAGTCTTATGGGGTCCGAGGTGTCTGGAGAATACAAAACAGAAAAATGGCCTCTAAGTGTTGATCTAATAACGACAATATCCCAGTTGTTCTTATGTCTATGCTTACAGGGAAGCTTAATAGGGAGGCGGGGCATAATGTGAAGTCGTCATTGCGACCTAATATATTAAGTGCTAGGATAACAGAACATAGTGTGTAAAAGGGTCCGTTCACAGCTCCATGTCTACAGGCGCCTGCATTGACTCCATTTTATCTACCCATGTTCAAACAATATCTAAAAATCAACATCAAATTGAATGTTTACAACAAACTCTTTTTATGCTATTATGTTTCGATGACTTTGGGTGTTTGAAGTTTCAAAAGATACCTTGTATAATCGTATGTTATAAGAGAAATATGAACATGCTTGATATTTGTTTATGTATGACTAGGTTCTTTAAAAAAAACGCCCATTAATATTTCTGATTCATTGTCTTTATAAGCGTATACACCGCAAAGTGTGTACGAAAACAAAACGCAAGCATAGTGTAGTTTCTTTATTCTTAATTTATTCGCATAAATGCATCGCGAGCCTGTACCACCACGTAGAAGCACACACAACATCAGCTATTGAGTAATTGAAACTTCATTGGACAAGAGCACATAATTTCGGGTTGGAAAGTGCCTATCTAAAAATATAATTTAGACATGAGTCTCAGTAATGAAATGTGATGTTGAATGTCTGACTTTTAAAAAAGGTATGGCAATATATTTATCAAGATGAAAAATGCATGCAAACTGAGGTAAATCCATTTTCTGTCCCATGGAGAAGAAAACGAATTACCCTCATAATCAATGGTGTATTTGAAAATGTCCTGGTTTGTGCACAATTTTATTCAAAACTAGCACAAGTTTATATGCTTTATTACGCAAATATATTAATTGTTTTAGATTTGGGATACTTTAGATTTTTACCATTGTATGCCCAAACTCTGTGGGTTTTTTAAAGTAGATAAGCTCAATGCCTTCACATATTTCTTCCTCTATCTTGTCTAATAATAATTATTATGCGCTTACAGTTAAGAAAACAGAATAAAACGTTTTATATGTCTTAATTGACGGGTGACTTGTATTGTTCATGTAAGCCATTTTATTAGTGTCCCTATATTACCCGTATAGGCTTCGTTTCAATGATATTTTGCAAAACATTTGCTTTTAAAGAAATAAAACGAAATAGGCAATCGTCTTTGCATTACGTAACGTCTCTACAATAAACAGTCTGTCATTTATTATATAATGGCAACTTTTGGCAAATAAAAATAGCGCGCATTTGGGAATCAATGCGTGAAATGTTAGTTCTTTCATTATGTCCAATTGATGAATAGAGCGCAATTCTTTATGATGAAGAGTCTCTGATCGATCGTCTAGTATTTACCTTACCTGCCTGAATAATTCGAATCAATAAATGCTATTTAGTTTTCCGATCTTTATTTGCGTTTTATATATTTGCTTTCAATAAAGCGTGTTTATTGACCGTTTTTTCCTAAACAAAAGGAATAAGGTGACAAAATATAGACGGGATTGTGAAAATGGACACTAACTTTTTTGTTGAATAATTTGTTGTTTAAGGATGAATTCCGTTCACAAAGAAATAGAACATCTGGAAAAAGAACTCCAGGATGAGCGTGAACGGTTGGCAGAGACAAATAAATTGATAAAACGTAAAGAGCGGGAGAGGGCGCTACAAACATTAGAAGAAAAATGGAGGACAGGAAAGCCATTACAAGAAGAAGGTGGAGCTTGTGCGGCAGAATCAAGGTTAACATGGGCGCAGATGTGTTCAAGCAATTCAAAAATTAAACTCGACGACGCTATATTGGAGGAACGCACACGTAAAATACAAAACATTAAACGTATAGAAGCACAGCTAAGAGAGTTAAACAAACGCATATTTAGCAAACTTATTGACGACTGTAAGAAGAAACAACACAAAGAGTTAAAAGAAGCATACGATTACGCGCTGAGAATTTTAAATGATACGACAACACCCGAAGACGAGCAGCGGGAACGTGAAAAAGAACGAAAAAAACAACAAGAACAAGATCTGCTGAAAGAAGGAAGTTGGTCTGAATCTGAAAGGCTGGCAGGTTTAGATGAGAGGAAGGAAAGTTGTTTAAGTGATGAGGCAAAGCGAGGCGTACTTCAAACGGAACGGCGGGATATAGCCCACAGAGCACAAGGAGACGATATAAACGAGTTATTCGAAGAGCTAGAAACGGATGGGAGTAAGTTATGTGTTCGTATCAGTTCCATACCTGAGAAGGCTGGAAAATCTACTGATGAGTTTGTTCTGGAGATCTCAGAACTTTTGGGGGCTGGTATCCAACACGATGATATTTACGAAAGCTACCGAAATGACAACAATGACATAATAGTGCGGTTCACCAACCTCCGGGCCAAAAACAAGTTCTTGAAAGGAAAAGCAGTACTAAAAGATTTAAATTGCAAATATTACATCAACGATTATTTAACACCTAACACGAGCGTAATAGCTTTTGCCTGCAGACAACTCAAGCGAAATGCGAGTTCAATTGTCCAAGCCACATGGATATATCGTGGTAATGTCTTTGTTGCAACCAGGAAAAATGGTAAACCGATAAAAATATCTTCGTTGGATGAACTCGGCCAATTTGGTTATAGACCAAAATAGTACTCGGCCCGTATTGGACAATACACACGAATGCTCAGTACCAAGAGTCTGGACTTAACAAGACGTTCACAAGAACTGAAAGTAACATATGTGCACCAGTAATTAAGTGTTATCAAATGTTGTTAATTTTTTAATACCAATAGACAAACCACACTGAAACATTGTAGTTTGTTAGCTAGTGTGCTTAGTTACCTTTAAAAAGCAGTGTTGTCCTGTAAAAAAACTGTCATATACATTTACACTTCCAGAACACACGGTGTGATTTAGTGATCCAACATGGTTACTGTGAGTTATTAAATACCAGTAATAAGGCACCAAATAGGCATTGCCATGTTTCAAATTATACAGTGTACGCAATGTAAGTATATGCTCTACCGTTATCATAAACAACAGATTGCTGGGTTTCAAAACTAACACCGTCGACTCCACTGGATTATAAAAACGTTAAACTTATTAACTTATTATTTTGCTTCTTTATTTATTTTCAAAAGCAGTGGGTTCATATACACATTTTTCAGCAGTTTCATTGTAATATAATAAACACATATGTACAAATAGTGTTTGATCAATAAAAGGTTTTTGATAAGATAAAATTATTACTAGAGTGATGTTCCGAAGTTGGAAAGAGAGTTGACTGAGACGTATGAAATTATAGTAGTATTGTTGATTGGTATTCGTTGTCTACAAGCTGTATTTAATTTTGAATTTTAAAAATGGATAACAAAAAAGTATGGTAATGGTTGCTTTTTTGTCTTATTTTTCAAGTATGTGTGTTAATTGTTCACATATTTTATTGTGGGTATAAATTGTATCTTGGTTAATCATTAATTAGAATGAGTTGTTCTATGAATACTCTGCGCATGTATCCTAATAAGTAAACTGGAAACGTTGGAATTCCTTTGTTAAGTATCATTGCGTATGTAAAGTATTTCTTCATTAAACTGTATGTTTTAACACTATTATTTTTTCTATGTCCAAGAAACGTTATTTTTCAAAATAATCATGTATCGAGTTTCCTTGTAAAATTTATAAAACATATGACCAAAGTGACTGAGATACATAGAGATTCCCAGTATATGCGCTCAATTGTTTTATCATGCCAATTGCAAAAAGGGTAGTCTATATACTTTTATTAATAATATTTTAAGTAATAACGTGTTTGTTGGTAAAATACGCACACTTAAAGTATATTAAAAATACTGTATCAAAAGTTGAATCATATAAACTCTTGTATATTTTTTGCCCTTCAGTCCTTAACTTGTAATCTTGTTAATATTTTTCTGACGTATGTTTTTCTGGACTTTCACGTGGCAGATTGTTCAGGAAATGGTTTGCCTTTTTATTATTCAGTATTTTTGTTGAAAGATTTGTTGACTGTGTAAGTGTGATTTTGGTGTCAATTGATTTCTTTGTGTGTTTTTATTTATGACGAGATTTTTTAGTAGTTGGTAATACTTCAGGTTCCTGTTTTTGTTATGTATACATTTGAAAAAGTTGCAGTCATCACACATTTAACTTGTGTGATCAGCAAAATGTTCAAGACACATGATTTATGTTTTCATACCATTTATTGAAAAGAATGGTTAGTCGTACTGAGTAATTGCCAATTGTTATGATAAAATGTGTATAGAATAAATGCATAGCAAAATGGTATGTCAGTTTAATAGATTTGCATGTGACGCAGAGCTCAAGATGAAGACGTACGCAGGGCGCAAAAGAGGCGCCTCGTTTAACCCAAGTTATTTTATGGGCTCGAGATAAGATATCTGTTTTATTACGTACATGAGAAAATGATATTATGGATGGCTGTTTTGTTTCACATATTGAATTGGTTGCAGTTTCTATTATGTCAATTGTGTGATATATATGTGTGTAGTATATGTTAGCTTTTTTAAATAAAATATTGTTATTATTATTATTATTATTATTATTATTATTATTATTATTATTATTATTATTATTATTATTATTATTAGAAGAAGACGAAGAAGAAGAAGTAGTAGTAGTAGTAATACGTTTGGCATAAATGATGGTCACTTTAGCATAAAACATGTATAAATAGTCATTTCCCCCATTTTCGTGAGTTGTAGACAGAAAAAAGATGGAGGCAGCTCTTCTACAACACCATTAATAAATTGGCCACTTCATTATATTAAACGAAATGGAAGACAAAGGAGAAAGAAAATGTCCAGAATGGACCGAAAACATTTTGCAGGCATCTTGATACCACGGGGTCAAGTTTGAAATGAAGGGTACAAAACAGTCCACAGTGGAAAGGCGGTGCTACTCATACTCATTTTTTCTCATAGATTCACATACGTTATGCATACGTTACTCATAGGCTCGCATACGTTATGTATACGTTATGCATACGTTACTCATACGCTCGCATACTTTAGTCATACGATCGCATACGTTATGCATACGTGATGTATACGTTACTCATACGTGATGCATACGTTTATCATACGCTCGCATACGTTATGTATACGTTATATATACGTTACTCATACGTTATGCATACGTTACTCATACGCTACGCATACGGTGATAAACGCTACACTGACGGACCGTTGTCGATAGCTCGGGTTTAAACACTTAAAAGTTGTGCGTATAAGTAGTTTTTCCCCCGAAATACGAAATTCATACGTTTTATTATTCGCTGTAGTGTGACTACACCTTTAGTTTGAAGGCATGTATAGGCGAAAATTGCGATTTCGTTTCGCATTGAAAATAAACACGAATTGACATGAGGGGGAGACATTTTGTGTAAAACAATAAATCAAAGGTATAGGGAAGTAAATTATTCGTCGGAAATAAGTAAAAGATATCGTCATGGCCCATGTTTAATTACCACGTAGACACTGCAATGTGTGGTAAACGAACTACAATGGATAGTAAACGTTTAAATACCGACATAAGCGAAAGTAGAAATATATGTACGGCCTAATTGTATGGTCCACTACGCGAATTTAGTTTCTTCTATGATTATGTATAAAATGCCCACTTCTTAGCCTCAGTATTTTTTTATTATGACCAATGGACATGCTTCCTCTTCACTACACATTTTGTGAGGCCAAAAGTAATTACCGTATACACGCGAAGAGTAAAATATCTACTACTGTAAATGTATATTGTAACTCATAATGTGTTCGTTTGACTATGTTACCTTTTTTGACAACCATCGGACCTGTCAAATTACAGGATGAAGCAGGTACATGTAACTGTTTGTCTACTTGTGTGAAACCCACTTCAATGCGTGGTATATGTGCAAAGGTAAATGGACTAAAATAGAGAATGCGATTGATGTTTTTTTCAAATCTAATGTCCTTTTGCTCAACCAGTCGTATTAACTACCCAAAATCTTATTCAACATTTTACCGGTTGTTGTAAATGTCGCATTTAATTTGTCAATTAGTCAATGAATAGTTATAGGCATCATGTGCGTTTATTGAACGTTATAAATTTAAAGGGTCTTCCGTGCGGTGTGGTCGTGTAATACACAGACAAACCGTTTTCGAAACATGCAAGCGAATTTCTGAAAGTTTTGAACCCGGGATCAAATATTACCAAATGCTAAAACCCGGTCTAGTCGTGTTATGTACAAAAACTTTTTTTCGAAACATTTATTCCTTTGTTTTCAACCTTTTTGCGGCATCACAACCTATCACGTGGTACCTTAATAACGATGACATTTAAACCTTGGTATTTATGCAACACTGATCAGACGGTCATATTCAACTATAAACAGACCTTTGTATGGAACGCCTCGTCTGCCTTATATTTAAAGTTTTTAGTTTGTTGTTCTCACATTTCAACTCGTTATGGACAAAAGTAAGTTGTTGTGTACAAAAGGCAACTCGTCGTGTTCACTATATAGGTCGTTATGAACACTTAATATGTCGTTATGGTCGTATTGCAACTCGTTATGTACATAATACAGCTCGTTATGCTTAAATTGGTAGGCGTTACGGACAAAAGGCAAGTTGTGATGTACAATTTATGAGTCGTTATGTGCAACAAAAAGTCGTTACCGGCAGATTTTATGCCGTTCTTTATAGATCGCAAGTTGTTATACCCATATTGCAATTCGTTATTGAACGTGTATTTTATTCATAACGACTTTTAATTTGAGCAAAATGACCTGTAAGCTATACTTAACGACTTGTCTTTTGCAAATAGCGACATATTATTCCCGTATAACGACTTATAAATTGTACACAACAACTTGCTTTTAGTCCACAACAACCTATAATTTGAGCACGACCTGTAAGCTATACTCAACGGCTTGTCATTTGCCCCATAACGACATATTTTTCAAGCATAACTACCTGTTAATTGTACACAACAACTTGCTTTTATTCCACAACAACTTATCGTTTGAGCATAACGATCTGTAAAATGTACCTGTCTTTTGCCCATAACGACATATTATTCCAGTATAACGACTTATCAATTGTACACAACGACTTGCTTTTAGTCCACAACAACCTATAATTTGAGAACAACGACCTATAAGCTATACTCAACGGCTTGTCATTTGCCCATAACGACATATTTTTTAAGCATAACGACTTGTAAATTGTACACAACAACTTGCTTTTAGTACACAACAACTTAAAGGCTGGGCATAACGATCTTTAAAATGTACCTAACCACATGCCTTTTGTCAATAACGATACATGTATATATTATCAGCAGGACAACCCGAAAATGTACATGACGACTTGCAATTTGACAATAACAACGTTTTAAATGTACTTAACGACCTGCTTTTTGTACATGACGACTTATCTGTTTTGCAAAACGACATGCCATTTGAGGACAACGAACAAAAAATAAACCTATAAACCTAGACAGATTAGGCGGTCCATACCTTTGGGCTTCCGGAGGGAACTGTTCGGCACAGACACATCGCTATAATTACTGAATATACTGGTTCGCTTCTGTCAGTTTACGCTATTTCACCTTGGCCGCCTGGAAGGGTCTTTATGAGAGCTGGAGGGGCGGCGGCTTCTAACACCTGATGTATACTGGTCTCTGCTTTTAGCACTTGGTTAAATTGGATCATGGGTCCAGAACTTTCAGAAATTTGCTTTTAAGGCTCAGTACATGCCTAGTTACTGTAAGATTCTGATATTTTTCTCTTGCGGATTTTGAAAGCAGATGTTCAGTCGCGAACATGATAAAGTTACTTCAAATCTAGATTATCTACGTGATTAAAACAAAAAATTATAATGTAATATGGTGATAATTAAGATAAGCCTTACTCTATCATAAAACTGCCGAGTGCATATGCATACGCAAAAAGTTTAACATTACGCGCCAAGTGTTATGGGAAAATAAGTGCTGATAACATCAAGATGAAGTATACCCCAGAATATTTTGTCAATGATTTTCGTCTTTTAAATATGTTTGTTTACAATCTGTACTAATATTCTCACGAGAAAGTTTTGTGCAGTAAGTAACAACAAAAACATGTGTTGATATTTAAAGGCCCACGCCGATAAAACGTATTGTTTCACAAACCAACTCACTGCGTTCTAATTTCATCATATACCTATATTTTTTAACTAATTTTAAAAATAAATATTTAATCAGTTAATCTCATGACAGCAATGTCAGTTCATGATTTTTGCATGTCAACATCAAGCAAAATTTAAACACCTTAATGACGAATAAACACATTTGTTTTTAGCGTGTATGTGTCCCTTTAATAGTGTGCTACGTTTCTTAAATATATTCTGGAACATTTCAATTTCGATGCTCTCAGTTACCATTTGGCAGCATGGCAGAAGCGTACACCATGTTTTGGATGATGGTTCTCTCGACGGTGATCGGACACTGCGTCGCTGCAACGTGGTCCTCGGAACAACATGTTGATGAAAACATTATTTTGGATCTTGCTGAAAAGTCCAATAAGACGTTCCTTAGGCTGATTGGACTTGCCATTCAAAATATGCGATGCGATTTGGATCGTTGCAGTCAGTGGTCCCAGTGGACAGGGAATATGTTATACCGGGGACAGTTTGGCGTGAAAACACGGTCACGTGACTGCTGGCCTAATTCCTGCAACAAGACTGGACCGAAATTGGTGGAAAATGACAATGCAATCTATGAAGGAACCTGTCCGGGAAGTTACAACCTAACCGATGGCAAATTTTGTATTGCTTATTACAAAGATTATATGAACCATTCTGCAGCGCAACAGTTATGTCAGAAAGACGGCGGGAGCCTGATCACCATTGACACAAAGGAGCGTTACGAGTTGGCTCAGAAGTACACAACGTCCGGCTTCGTTCACGTCCAGGGAACGCGTCGTGTAGCAGGTGGACCATTCTTTGATGACGCTGGCAATCTGCTTGAGGATAGTCCGTTCTTTAAATGGAAGACAGGGCAACCAAACAAAGGGGCAAGCGTATCTTTAGTCGTCGTTTTCCATGGAACAGAACACTACGATGCTCCAGAAGGGGGCACATTTAGCGTGTTATGTGAAGTAAGACAATAAAGCATCTCTTCAAGCCGAGTGAACATTTTGATAGAATCCAAGGTATAAAGTTACAATGATTTTTTTTCATTTGCTTACCGATTTCAACCGATTTAGATCAAATCACAAATTAAAAATGTGTACAGGAAAATGAACACGAAATGATTATTACTTGTTTTTTTTACTGTTTTCTATGTCATATTTAAAAGAACATCAACTTTAGTATGTTACACCAATTCTGATGACTTTTGTACGAATCATCTATAATCACGTATTAAATTGCGCAGATTACTCTGACAGATTGCATTCATTTTTCTTTTGCCTGCTTTAACTGTGAATTAAATATCTGTAAATGCTTTTGCAATTATGCTTTGGAAGGACATTTTTAAATGAAACACTTACACTATGTAAGCTGCATTGTGTTTGTATTGTACATCTTGTTCGTTTTATTTAAATAAAATGCTTTTTTTGTCTTAGTGTGTTTTATTTTGACAGGTATTGCATAATACGAAAGGGAGAGTATAACACATATAACGGCAACAGATAAAAGTGTAATTGCGTCGAATTTAATCCAAATACCATGTTGCATTAAATGATCAATAAACCTGACAAGTTTCCCATCTGAATTGAAAATCGCTTCCCTTGCATTATGGGAAAAGCATTTTCGCATCAACATCTGGAACACCTTACAGCCCGTGCACGGCATACCACGTGCGAGTCCCCGTCATTATGTTTTACGAATAATGTCTCCCAGAGTCTGTTCTTATTTACACATTGCTTTGCCTTCATTATG
>Ga0224511_10002692_pt1 | contig 12178 bp, 5 predicted proteins | sample SF_May12_sed_USG_2_FD_169988 | JGI IMG/M metagenome (GOLD analysis project Ga0224511, IMG submission 169988) | Sediment microbial communities from San Francisco Bay, California, United States - SF_May12_sed_USGS_8_1 | ecosystem: Environmental > Aquatic > Marine > Sediment | place: USA... | reverse complement strand
GTGCCACAACATTCGCCGGTCGGTATTCGGGGCAAAAGCTGGCCAAAACAGCACATCTGATCCGCCTGCATGTATCGCAAACCGCTGCATCCTGCCATAGATTGACATTGTGACAATACATAATATGTTTTTTACATATTTGAATACAACATATTTTCGTTTGTAGGAATAGCAAAACACCTGATATGATCTTTATTCTTAAATGAAATTATTTTTTAACACTTATAGACTGACAAAAAATCGTTATAATTACGGTTCTCAACGCATTGGCGTAAGGATCTTTCATGAACATACACCTTTGTCAATCAATCAAACCTATGGTTTTGTTTAACATCTCACTTTGAGAAAACAGTGAATTGCATTCACTTACGAGGCAGGCATTCGCCATAAACTTGTATCTCGCAGACCTCTAGACGGTATCTGACTCGGTCTCGGTGCCCTGGACTTTCCGACAAGATGGATATATAGCGCGCCCTAGTGTTCCTCGTCAGCCTGTGGATCCGCCAGGAATGGTAGAGATTGAACGTATGTTCCCTTCCTTTGGCATTGTGTTTGATACCCACTTCATCCATGTCAAGATATGTGTCACCCACATAAACAGTCACATCTTTTATTGACACGTCATCCTCTGAAAAATGCAGTTGATAAATACATGTAATGTACCGGTAAATTGTATGTTTTTGTCTTTAATGTCTGCATAAATGTGTCACTCTCTGCAGTTCGGATCCGCTTGGCATATTCACACATGTACATGTAGATGGAATATTTAAAAATAAGTATAAAAATGACAATCTTTGTAGTTTTAGATTAAATGAAGCGTGATCATTGCATTTTCAACATTGCGTTTTTACTTGTTTAACATGATAATATTCCAGGACAAAAAATATTTAGCTTATACTTTCAAACGCACTGCATATGCAGACAGAAGCTAAACACCTAAATTGTTTTAAATGTGACATTTTTGACGCCCCCTTTTCACATTTGACGTCAATTGGACCCAACATGACAGAGAGTTACACAATTAATACTTGACTATAAATCAATAAACAGCATTTGACTTGGGGCAGGTACTTGTATACTGAAAACTGGTCATTGGTACAAAAAAAAACATCTGCTCAATCTGAAGGCGGTGTGCACATTAAGATAATAATTTGTAATCTAACAAAAGCTATCTTCAGTCACATTCAAGAGGTCATTTGCTTTGATTTGTCATAGTGTAATTACTGTTGAGAATCCTGATACTGTCGATGTAGTAGCTGTCGCCGAGATCGATGACAACCTCGTGTTCATCGTTCATGTTGGTGACCATACACGATTCCAGATTGCCGTCCAATGCCCGGTCAGCAATGTTCAGGTTCATAGGCCAACCGTACGCTTGCTTGTTCATGGCTATGTTCTCTATGCCTGGTGTTAACAATAAGCAATAATCAAATAAAACACATGTGATAGAACATTACTACCAATCAGGAATGGTTGTGTTCACTAAAACTAAATAAAGTCAATTAATACGAAAGCTGACGTTTTTTAAATGAGTATAAGTAGCCTAATTAAAGAACAGTTAAAACACTGAGGTTGCTTACACAGGTCACACGTGACACCCCCGAACCCTGGCGGACAGTCGCAGTAGTGGGTGATGTCGCCCCGCGTACACACGCCTCCATTATCACAAGGCTGGGTGCTGCACACGTCTGCAGTATTATAGAACATTCTTGCTTGTGTCAAACTTACACATGTACAAGCAAACGTACAAGAAAAAACGCTTTTGATTTTGTTCTCAATATTTGATATGCATTTATAATCTTTCAGACACACTATATAAATTAATAGCCATTAAAATAACAAATGTTACAGACAACGCGGACTGTGTCACGTTCAAGGACACCATAGCAAAAGGACCTGTGCAAAAATTTAACACAATTAGCACAACAAGGAACACACAGAACAATACGTAAGTAACATTTAACACGAACCTTTATTCTTCTGTTAATGGCTTAATTCATAAGCAATGACATGTGTAAAGATGACAAAAAAGGAAAAAAGTCTAAATCTAAAACGTTAACAAAATCACACATTAAAACGTCAAACACCATTTCTATGGTTCTGTCCATGTTCCAAGTGGCCTGGGTAGAGAGAGTAAATGTATTATGTTTATTTTAGTTGTTATTTACCGAATCATGCGGAGATCTGTTTGAAACCACCAATACCAACTAATTGACCGTACCATGGTGGCATTTGTAAGAAGGATATTTGTAAATAAAAAAATACAATTGTTACAAACACTTCATGTTTGGTATTCATTGTTTCTTGTTGTGCTGTGTTTGTTTTCGCATTAGACATACGGTCATGACTCATAATTTGCAATGCCAGCAACCTTTTTTCTTTGAACATCTTTTAAATATATCAATTAAGTCAATATTGAAATACATGCTACTCAACAATTATTTAACCAGAGTGGACGCTAAGTTTTTCTTTCACACATGTTTTATTGATTACACAAAAGGTTAATACTTCATGTTATTACTGCTTTTAACTTTGATATCATAATGCCCTTTAAGTTTAGCCTATTGTCTTGTCGGAATTAGTTTATCTCTGAAAATATATCAAATGACATTTCTATGTATATATAATGGTAATAAATGTTAGACTGAGAATGCATTACAGATAAAAACTACCTGATGGTCGAATGAACACTCACCGATTTCACAGTTGAAGCCGGCGAACCCGTTGGTACAGTTGCAGCTGTAAGACTTCCGGCTGTTGGCGTCACCGGAGCACTTGCCCTCGTTCTGGCACACTCCCGAAGCGGTACAGTCTGCGACTGAAAAGGAAATCGTCGGCTAACTGGCTTGGATAAGGTTATACTACTCTGAACTAGCTATTGCGACTGTGACATTGCCATTATAAAACGGCATATTCTAAGTATAAAGTTTAAAACAATAGCAACCATTCAGTTATTTAGGGAGACCTCAATGTTGTACAAACATTATGTTCATACAAGTTTTGCTATCTTATTGTGCATACACTACGTACATGTACATAAAACATATACTGGTGGTTTATAACACCATATGCCTTATCTTTTTGTGATTTTTTTAATTCAACTGACGAATGGGAAATTTTTACTTGTTAAGGGTTGCACATTCAACCTTAATCAGATTGCTCGCTGAATATATATGTACATAGACGATTGACTATCGATCTGGTTTATATTGATTATATAAAAGGATTGCATTTCATTCTAGTTGCGTTGAAGCGAATGCAATGGTAAAACTGGCGAATTTATGAAGCGCGCTAGCGAATTTTCCCATTGCGTTCAAATCGCCTCAACGCAGCCAGAATAAAATAAAATCCTTATATTTGCATATTTAAATACAATTAATGTGTTATTTTTTCCACATGGTATTGCTTTGTTTGAAGTGAAACCATAACCTTGTCAACGGGAGTAAATAGGCTGTTATTCCTTCCGCCTAACACATCGTCATTTTATTACGCATTATAAATAGTATTACATAGTTAAAAATAATTTCTTAAAAAAATTGGTCGCAATTTGAGTCTGTTTTTGTAATAATATAAATACACGTTTAAAAGTTTGAGTTGTACACTCTACATATACATTCATGTACATGTGATAAGAGGAACAAATACAAAAAATCATTGTATAATATTACCCAGGCTATGTAAGCATAAAATTCAAAATGTTGATAGGAATAAATATATCTCTTAAACATAATTTAGCTACTGTTAAGCTAACAAGGAAGTGTGTAAATTTAAAAAGTAAGCAGCATATTAAATGTGTAAATAGTTTTCTTAAAGACAATTATAATAAATACATATATTTATTATGTTGCATAAGTTAACATTATCTCCCTAAATGTATAAATGTTTACAAGTGTTGTATTAAATTGTGAGATATACTTATTCTATTAACGATTAAAGTAAGCACAATTAAACATATAATGAACCACATCACCAATACAGTTTAGGTAACACAGTTTACATTTTCTGTCATTGCGTTCCAGGTCAATCCAACGGCCCTTTTCAATCGGAAGATAATTATTAAATAGAAGGGACTGAAATTGGCAATGGATGATGGGTATCTACACGGATATTCATTGTAAATGTGTTCAAACGTGTGTTCTTGCTTGTAAATTCTATAGTTGAGCCGTTTTGATGACTCATTAACAAGACTTGTCTAGTTTTGCACATACTGATTTTTCAAAGATAACTATACTTAAAATAAATGATGTTCTCTGCTAAAATGATATGACTGGTTATACCAAATATAAACATGACCACATTCATTTAATATATCTTTCACACAGTTAAACCAGGAATAAACATTGTTGCTTACAAAAGAATCCTGAACTACTATTCTATATACTGTTGATGACAAATTATAATCTTTGTTTAGAAGCTTATACATAAATCCTATATGTTTTTTCTTTATAAGTAAACCTAGCGGGTAACGTCCATGACCACCATATATAACATACACTGTTGTGTTCTCTTTTAAACATTCAAAAATGTTTAAGAAAATCACTATGAATGTTTTCTATAAAATTTCAGTCCCAATATCCCTAAATTTCACAACAATACAACACCATAGGAACAACAGAGTTATTAAATAATTTTAGTTGCCAATCAATAGGACGGTCGAGATTACTAATCTTAAAGGGGCTAGAGCATAACATTTTGAGTTTGAAAGTACTTATCTAAAAATGTTAGACATGATTCTCAGTGAAGCAATGTGATGTTGAATGTTTAAAAAATATTATGACAACATATTTGAAACGAGGAAACATTCATAAAAACTGAGGTAAATCCTTTTTCTGTCTCATGGACAAGAAAATGATTTTCCCTCATTTTGAATGGTGTGTTAGAAAATGTCATGGATTGTTATTTTATTTAAAACTAGTACATGGTAAATCAATTTTAGGTTTTTACACAGTTATTTAGATTGTTTGTGTGATTTAAAATTTGTCCATTTTTATACCTAAACTGTGCTCTGGTAGCTTTAACATATTAACTAAATAGTGCTTTTTAGCATCGAATCTAGCTTCAACACATTTTCTATTCTTGGCAAAAGAATGCCTAAATATTTAAAAGTATGAACTACTTCAAAACGTTTGTCCTTGATAACATTGTCTTTGTTCCTATCTGATCTATCTCCAAAGACTGATATCTTAGGGTTTTTTAATCAACATTTATATCTAATGTCCATGTATCACAATAATCAAATAAACCTTCCATACCTGATCATTATAAGCTCAACTTAAGATTTTTCAAATAATAAAATGTCTTCTGCATGTAACAATACAATAATTTTCGTTTTGACTATAAAGATAATGCTCTAAGTCATTCAAATACACACATATAATATAGTTGAGGACAAATTGCCCCCCCCCCCTCTGCCTTACGCCTCTAGCTGATACAAAGAAATTAGTTAAATTATTATTTAACTTAGGACAAGAATGTATACATTGTATATTGGTACACATCTTTAATTACAACATTTTAGTAACAATGAATTAAAAAATGTTGGACCAAATAATGTTGTCAAAGGCCTTAAGTAAGTTAAATCAACAAATGCACAAAATAGTTTAGACGTTTTGTGTTCGCAGTATCCAGACAACAAATTTTATATTAGTACATTGTCAAGAACACTAAGAGCTTCCTAAATCCTGCTTTTTAACAAAAGTTCATTGCTTTCCACATATGACGTTAGTCCATTATTTACAATAGAAGTAAACACTTTACCGCCGATTCAACTCAAAATAGTATGTGTTTTTTAAGTTTCAAGTAAATGTATATTTTCCTTATTTGTATAAATAGGTCGGCAATATTTGGGTATTCAGTATGGGGTATATCGGCATAGTCAACATTAGACATTAAAGTAAACTGATAAAAGGGAAACCCCTCAGGAAGCAAATACTACATGGGAAAATAGCAGCCTCGGTTGTATTGAAGCTGTTCATCAGTGGAAATAAAATATGTCAATCTACTGACGCCCCTAGCGCATGAGCGGAACATTAAAAGTTTTAGAAAATTTCAGAAGTGAAGTTTTATCTAAGTTATGTGTTTTAGTCTTCTTATTGTTTAAACTACATGTATAAACACAATTCCAGTATTCGTTTGGAGAATTAGATTGCATACTTCTTATGTGCCACCTGAGAAAGCAACATATTGATTATTAATATTATAGTGTTTCTCTAGAAAAAGATTTTGTATTATCAGGTTCAAAAAACAACACAAATAATACATCTTTGTCTGCATCAAATAGTGTTCTATTAAGCCTACACCTTAACACGTATTCACATTCCGCCGGAATTCAGTCAGTAAATGCTAAATGCTATTATTCACAAAGGTACCTTACCCACCTGATTTTCTAAGAAGTTTTTGTTTTCTATTTTTCTTTTATGATTATGTAACTTTCAAAATAAATTGGTCTATATCATCTAGTTTAGTTCCCAAACATGCAAAAAAAAACGAATTACGAAATTCTGGAATAAACAATTTAGATCTTAGGCTACTATATTAAAGGTTGAGCAATTTTCGTTGGGGTTGACTCTTCCAACTCATCTCATCGATCCCAGCAAACATTTTATTTCGGCCCCATATTGGATTCTATATCGGCCCGATATCGGCTGCCGATATCGCCCCAATGTCGGATGTGCAACTCGGCTACACATCGGGCCGATATCGGCAACCGATATCGGCTGCCGACATACAGCCGATATTGTGCCGACATTTACAGGTCATCGCTTTTTCTCGCTAAAACTCCCTTTTCTTGATTGTTAAAACCCAGTGCAAATAAGATAGGCAAAAGGAAAACATGATAATGCATCAATTTCAACCAATTTATTTATACCAATACAATTAAGGCTACTTTTGAGCAATGTCGAAGAAGGCGCTGTACAGTCCGTACAGTGGCAGGAACAGGTTGCTGGGAGTGGGACCGTTCCAGACGTGTTTGAAAGCAGCCAGTCTTCAATGGGGATGGCCTCTGTGGAAGGCTGCACACATTATTCTGACATGGGGATGCTGCCTTTAAAGATATGGGCACCTCATCATCAGATGACGAGCACAGTCGTGCAGGAAGCCTGAATTTCTTTTACATTTCTTTTTGGAACCACTCATCCAAGTTTGAATGAAATAGATTCTGATTACCTGCAAAAATGTGAAGAAAACTAACTAAAGTAACACCTATTTTCTGTCGATTTTCTTACCTAGTTTGTGGTAAGTTCATAGTTATAACGTTTTGACACCACTGTTCATGTATTAGGTGATGAGTTTCTTCAAAATAGCAGAACGGGCTAGTCGCGAAAAAACTAAAAGTTAAATCACGTTTTTGTTACGATATTGTCAAGATTATATTTAAATATCAACAGCACTCATTTTTTTAATACAACCAAATAAATGTATTAAAAAATACATGAAATTACCAGATAACAAGTTGATTTTTTTTCAATTCCCTTGTATCGCCCTTGGATTCCAAATCGCGCCAGAATTCAAATTCCCGGATGAACGGTGCGGCAACAAAACACGCCATTGTGCAAATCGCAAACGAAATCGATTTAATGTTGATCAATCCACTTGCACACTTGTGTGATGTTATAAAATATGAAATACTAAATGGATTAACATTAATAAATCATTGAATTCTCAATGATTGGAAAAAATACTTAACAGTGCAATTATATATATATCGGCCCGATATCGGAAACCGACATCTATATTCCGACATCTAGCCGATATCGGCCCGATATGGGAATGTTTGCTGGGATCCTACAGTCGAGTGTTCCTGAAATCCGACCGTTAATAAGGGATCCGCGGCGCTGGTCAGGTGTCAGACGGTTGGTCAGGCTTCTTTCCCGCGGGCCATCCTCTGGTCGGACTTTACGCGTGTTGACAATGATCGTGTCCTTTACAAGTACCACTCGCTCGTGGTCGCGGCGTAGCTATCTCATCACGGGATATCGCGTGTCTGTTCAATCTCCTCGAGGAGTTGTTTATTTATTTAGAACCTTATTCTACGGAGCAGATGGCTAGCTCGACGTACGCGTTCGTGGTCCTTAAATAAAGTAAACTTGGCAACAATATGACGCGGGCCTGCTCTTGCTTGTGAATTAGTTAGTGCGGGGCGATACGATGAACTCCTTCCAAAGACATGCCATTAATATGTAGTTTGTTTGAAAAAAATCTCGACAGTACATGTTCTGTGTCTTGAAACTGTTGGCCATTGCTTCGAATAGTCTTTAAAGGGACATTGGTAAACACAAGAGTATCAAGCAAACTTCAACAATTCAAATCTCAAAACACAAATAAGTATTAACTCTATTGTGCTGTCCTGCAACAGAGCGTACAGTGCGGCGGGGTTTCTTGTAGTGTAAATTACGTGGCAAAATAAACACTAGTTTGAGTGTTTTAAAAGCGTTTTTACAATGAGAATGTAGAAATAAGTAGTACTTTTTCAGCTTCATAGAATGTTAACAAATTAGTATTTTTTACGCTGTGTAGTATTTGTTTAAGAAGAATAATGTGTTTAATTTAAGAAATGAAAATAAATGTCAAACAGATGGCAGTGAAGCTTCAGGATTGCGTTTATAATATGTTTTGAAATCAATGTTAATTCTTTTATTTGTAACTACAAGAATAAACTATGAACATTCGTCTATCGTGATGCAAAGTGCCAATGAACTTGGTGAGATATGTAAAAATCTACTTTTAAGGCACGTCCAGATTTTTGTTTGTCAACAACAACAACAACAACAACAACAACAACAACAATTACCTTTATTAAGTCATGGTTGTATACAACAACAACAGACAAAATATTATAGAAAAATACACATGTAGGGTTAAAGGGGTAAAGCTAGGAAGTGTCCAATTGGAACAGTATCTGTTTGTCTAAAGAAAACCAATTTAGGAAAATTAATTTTGTATGGTTCGGATGTAGAGAATGATGGAGCAAAACACTTTGGAGGTTTATTGGTAATAGTAACTTTTGTAATGTTTCTCTTCCTCTAGTCCCGGGTCTAAATTCGTGTTGTGATTTAAGCAATATAATATATATTTTCTTTTCTTTAAATAAGTTGCGATTGGGTAGTTCCTAGCATAAAACGTAGAACGTAGAGGAAAAATTATTTTGAGGTACAATATTTTTTTGGATTGCTGAAATGCAACACATTTGAAGATAACAATGTAGTGAATATATATATTAACCAATGTATATATATAACAGCATTAAAGGTTTATTAAAGGTTCACAAAATAGAACGTTATGACATCTCTATCCCGGTGATTAGGCATTGCATTAATAGGGGTTTTAAAGCATTGTTTTTATGCCCCCGAAGGGTGGCATATAGTGATCGACTTGTCTGTCCGTCAGTCTTTCCGTCGTTCCGTCCGTCCGTCCGTCCTTCAGTCAGTCCGTCCGTCCGTCCCTGTTTTGTCCGGAGCATTACTTCAAAACTATGCAAGGCATCAACATGAAACTTCATAGGTACAATGTAGATAGAACTCATTGAGGAGCAGTGCGGTGCACACGAACATAAACTCAAACTCATACTTAAGGAGTTATCGCCCTTTGTTCAGTTTCATTCTTGAATATTGTCCGAAGCATAACGCAAAAAGTATTAGAGCTATTCTCTTGAAATGGACAGTTCCGCAACTGTCAACCATGATCATTTATAACAGTACATGTCAAATTTTAATCCAATGGATTAGGAATATATTGTCAGGTGACAATTTGACCTTGTATAAATTATACAATAGAAAGCGTACTTCCTGTTTGTGATAAACCTTATCACATGAACAATGGATTTCAGCATATGTGGGCGGAGATTAAAAAAATTGTGGAACTATGCATTTCATGGACAGATAGATCTCATAAAGGAGAAGTGCATTGCAAAAGAACTTTAACTCTATGCATATCCCTAGCCATCATATTTTCCTGTTGTTGAGCGTTACAAATTTAAGTCTGCATACATTTGACAACAGCTTTGTCATTTCACAGTGAACATTCTGTGTGTTTCTGTTGTAATATGAAGTACATTATTAAGGATAATAACTTGACATTTTTGTTTCTTCTTTAATTTCTTATTGCTTTTTATTGGCGCCACCATGTCTAATGTCACATTGAATACCAAACATGTTGAGGTACTTGTCATTAGACATCTTTCGGGGACATTTGTCACTTCTGTGACAGCTCTTGTTCAATCAACATTTTTGTTGAATGTAAATATAATCAATTTAAAACATTTTGGGCAACATACTAAAATACGAAATATGTTATAACAGTTGTAAGGTGAATCCTTATCATCTATAACAAGTGCTACATATGTTTGCATAAATCCCTTATTCTTATAATACATAAACAGAACACGAGCAATAAGCGACAGATGTTACCTATATCGCACGCGGGGCCGCTCCATCCTCTCTGGCACGTACACGTGTGTGTGCCGTTTGGGTATTGTGTACCATAACCATTGTTGCAGATGTCTGACATGCACATAACTGAAAAAACCAAAACGGGTCTAGTCAAACAATGTACACCAGTGTCGTGAGTTACTAGATACTAATGTAGTTATAAAAATGTTTGCGTAGTACATGTACACCAATTCTCCAATAATTAAAGCTATTTTAGAAATGGAAATGACGAAAAATGAACTAGTTCTGAGCATTTGATATTTAACATAGTTTTAAAGATTACATATTTGTGATGCTATATCTAAAATATTACACACACCAATCTTAAGGTGAAGAAAAGAATGGTATTCTGCTAGATCGACCGTAGGAAACGTACAATGATTATTTTTATCCAGTTACTCATCCTAACAAAACCGATTTGACATTGTCGAGCAATAGCAATTCAAGGACCACAAATTGAGATATGGGCTCCTAATTAAAAGTGCAGACGCTTTTTGTCACTCTGACTCGCACGTAACGGCAATAAAACCCTGCTCGGTTATCAGATAAGATCTTAAACTGATAACAATAGGCACATGCTATTGTATCATACATGGGCCTTATATCCGGAACATTTGCAAATTCTGATTTATATTAGGGGCTGACATCTTTAAAAACGTCAATATTAAAAGAAAAGAGGCATTTCAGATTTTAAAAAAGGGCAGGGTGACCAAAAAAAGGGCAGGGCGCGCCGCCCTTTTAAACCTGTTTAGCTAAATTCCTACCAGTCAATCGACACACATAAAACGTCTGAAATACTTTAAATAGTATGGTGTGCATACATATTTATTTTAGTATCACAATTAACATTATTTATGTTTTAAAATCATTTCAATTTATCGGCAAATACCCGACATTATATTGCTTACTCTTACGATCAAAACAGGAATATTGCTCACTCGACATGGACGTTTTATGGATTTAGACAACGGTCATAGGTTTCGTTGCGCAAAATCTGACATAAAGATATTTATTTGCACCATTTGCTTTAAACAAACCAAACAAAACCCCATTGCAAAACACATAAGAGTGATTGTTACATTATTCGAGTCTCCAATTTGATCAAGATATTATCAAAGAAAGTTAAGCGACACTTTCAATTATTCTTGAATTATTGGAGAATGGCTGAGTAATGATAATTGATTTATTTAAATAGAATTTGAAAATATGTTTGAAGAAAGGATTTCGCAGAGAAAACAAACCGGGACTAGTTTGAGGACACCATGACCAAATGGCCCGTACAATGAAATTGTTTTGATAGCACAGTATCCCTTATGCTTTGGTCACAATTAAAACTGCCGCTGTACGATTTCAGCGATTTGCAAAGCTCGTGGGTATTTTGAGAATCGCGTTGGCACCGCACGAGTTTTAACATATTTTTCTCGCGTTGTCACAAACCGTACGATGCCCGACCGATTTTACACGAATCCAGCAAATCTTCACGTGCAATGATGTATATATTAATATCAGCATTTGCAATCATGTATCTGAAGAAAAAGGTTATTAAAACAAGAGGGCCCAGAGGGCCCTGGGTCGCTCACCTGAGGAAAAAGTCAAAGGCAACAGTGGAGCCAATAATAGAGAACCCCAAGGGCATAATTTGAACAACTTTGGTAGAGGACCTTTTGATGATGTAATAAATTAAATATGTTAGCACTGGGCCTTGTAGTTTCAGACAAGAAGATTTTTGAAAGTTTCATTTTAAAATCTAT
>Ga0224511_10002691_pt1 | contig 12178 bp, 5 predicted proteins | sample SF_May12_sed_USG_2_FD_169988 | JGI IMG/M metagenome (GOLD analysis project Ga0224511, IMG submission 169988) | Sediment microbial communities from San Francisco Bay, California, United States - SF_May12_sed_USGS_8_1 | ecosystem: Environmental > Aquatic > Marine > Sediment | place: USA... | reverse complement strand
GTACGCAAGGGGGAGGGGGTGTCACCCTCAGCACTTTCCATAACGCTTCATGTATTTGCATATCACACCAAGCTTCAACATAGACCGTCTCTGTAAAACAGCCTCTGTTTTACTTTTTCTTGTTACTGATGCGCCTTATAACTTTAGCAGTACTGCGCGCGGAGTAAGTTCAAAAGATTGACTACGGCAAACTCAAGTTTTCATCATATTATCATTAAAACAATTTGTATGTCCTAGTATTAAAACGTCTTTTAATATACCGAGCGTTTGAATGTTGTCAAATGATTGGTCAATATTACCCGTCGGCGCCTTCACCAATCTTAGTCACAGCCAGACACTTGAGACACTTTACGTTAGAATTAATGGCGCGTGTGATACCGATGCAGCATGCGTGATCTGTATTACCAAGCTTAATTACATCATTTGTTAATTTATTATGCTACCTGAAGGAAGAGCATATTGTCGCCGCTTTTCCGTCTTTATGTCCATATGTCTATTGTCCGCATTTCCTTGCGGCCTGCACATTGACACATAACTCTCAAACCACAAGAGTAACCAACAAGAAACGTTGTAGTTAGATGAATCTTATTATGTAGACGTGTATTGCATAAAACTGTACCTCTGCCTTGCCTAAATTTGTAATCACCTTCGGTTTAATTTTTACATTTTGAACTTTATTCTGGGATCAACTTTAAAGTTATATTACCGTTGAACGAGAGCATTTAACCATACACCTTAGTTTTCATAAAATTTCACCTAAATCATAAGTATATCCTTATAAATGATAAGCTGCAATACGATTTAGATCTTATTTCATCGAAACACTGGGATGTAACTGGATATACATTCGCGAATATTTAAAATCCTAGCCGTTTGTAAAAGCTCTCGGGATCGACCGGTTTCAAACAAAGTTAACTTATTCGCATACGGAAACATTCGGGAATGCTATTTTTAGAAACGTATTGAGTTTAACTGTTAGGTATTGCCAATTTGAAATCTGATCCGACCATTTACGGAAATAATCAAAGGGCTTCGCGCCAAATTATAAATCTTATTTGACTACCTGGTCAAATAAGAAAATGGATTTTTAGAATGGTCAGAAATGTTTCAGAATGAGTTTCTCTGTTGACAAACTGTGTCAATATTAGTTAAATTATGCATTTTACAACAATAAGGTGTTTATTTGACAATGTATTTAGATAAATTTGGCCAGTAATAAATCTTTAAATCTACAAGAGATATCAACAAGGAACTTTGTAGGTACATACATTTTATCTTTAGATCCTGAAATATAATTATTATCATCCGGGAACTTGACCTTAATTTAGTGCTATAAAAGTATACTGCTCTAAGTTGGTCATGCTTAAAATCTAAATTGGAAGCGCTTTTAGAGGATTATGTTCGCACTTAGCTTAGAGAAAACGCTGATGGTGCAGTGAGTTATTGATAGCCACTTGGGTGTTGTTTCGATTCTTCACATCGGTATTGACAAGGGGATACATTTTCTGTTGAGTTTGCTTTTTTATGTTTAACGGGTATATGCATGTATTAATTCTTAATCATTGTTAGACTCTACTATTACATAAATATGGAAAAACAATACAACAATGCAAAATACCACCTAATTCAGTCACATTGGAAATAATAAATTTCGTTGGCATCACAAGGTGTCAGTGTTGATGCAGTGTGTATAAAAGCATTGGTTCCCTCAATTTCGCATGTGAACCAAGTGAAAAACAATGAACAAATTAATCAAGTATCGCTTTCGCTAGACACCGTTCAATTAATTATTGTGAATCATTTTTTGTTAAGGCTTACGACGCATTACTGGCATCATCAAATGAAAAAGTGTGTTATATAATTAAATAAAAGAACAAAACATGTCTGATATTTTAATTGAACTTTTTAACCGTGTAGTGTTTTTACCAACACTGTTGCAAAAATTATATACGTCTCATTCAACGTTTAAAGGAAAGTTATTTCTCAAAATTAAAAAAAAATCAAAAATGGCAAAAATCGGCCTGGTGAATAATCTTATAATGTCATATTGATTTCTTAAATGTGACTAGGTTTGTCATTCTTATGTATTGCTGCAAATGTGTTTCAGTTATGTGTCGTAAGCCTTAAATAGTGCATTTGTAAACAATAGTATTATCAAATACTAAACTAATAAAAAGACAAAAATAAATGACTTCCATCAGTATTCGAATCAACGACCCTAAATGTTAAAAAGAAATATTTTCTTGCATTATTCTTACTTCTACACCAGCATTTCATATATAAAATACGTTTATTTAATAATGTAATCCTCTAAGTCGTCGAACTATCTTAAGATGTCCTAGTTTTTTCCCAATACAAACAAACTGTTTCAGAAACTAGCGTAAGGGACTCGATATCGTTACAGTAGTATAAGACATTACTGCCTTGCCTTATTATGGAGTTATTGCCGTTTCTCTCTCCATTTTTAGACATTGAATTTTGTGCAGGACGTAACTCTTAAACTTTCAGAGATACTAACAAGAAACTGTAGGTAGATAGGTCTTATTAAGTTGAAGTTCAGTTTATAAGAACCACCACTTTCCAGTTTATTACACTAGAATTACTGCCCCAAGCATAATATCTTTATGCTTGATTTTGTAAACACTTACTAGACAAACTACTGTGTCCAAAGCCAATTCTGGGAGCATCACCCGGTTCGACCGGTTTTTGTATTGTTGGGCGGAGCCTACCACTTAGTTCATGGGATGATTGTGGATCATATTGAAAATTGATAGTTGTACTGTTAAATATGTCATCCATTATAAAAAAGACGTTACGGATATACACGGATTTATGCCCTGATAACTACCCTGGAATGTCTTTAGTGCTTCGTTTGTGGGATTTTCGAAAACACAGTAGTTTCAGTAATTCAGTAATTTGTTATCTGATGTTCACACAGTTTCGGCACTTCAACGATCTATCCCTCTTGGTAGTGTCCTCAAGTTATGTTATTTTAAGTGATAGAGGGTAATGAAAATAGTCAAGAAAATGGATATTTTATATCTTGGAAACGAATTTCGATATCGAAATTGTGTATCTCCGCCTAATTGTATAAGCGTATACTACAAAGTTTAAATGAATTTGAACTAAAATTGTTGATTTTATTGCAAATCAAAAACTAAGGAATGTGAACGGTGTCCTACCACATTATGACAAGCAAGTGCAAAATGTTCCTGCGAGTCACCCTTAATCAAACTAACAATAAACAATCTACAAATTAACAAGACTATTGCATAATGTATTACCTATTAGTCTAATACTGCTCATTCTCATGCAAATCGTTGTTTCATAATTACGATCATTTAACATTTGAGATAATTATTTCAAGAATTGTGGTTCAGTTAGTTACTTTTGGTATATGTATGTTATTACTAGAGACAAATGCTATACCATGTTCCCATTGTGTACAATCACTGTTGTTTTAAACCATTTTTATAGATGACTTAATGGGGGCGATGAACCAAGCAAAAGCAGAGGTGTTCACCATTAAAGCTGAGTCGGCTGTTAACAAAGATAAACAAGAGGCTGCAGATGCGGATAAGGTTATGCGTTTTGTCAGGCACCTAGTGAGAAGTGGTTGTAACGAAAACCTGGCCTGGAAGTCTGTAAACCATGTTAGTCAAGATGACATTGACAAATGTAACATCGGAGAAGGTAAAGACAATTGGACTGTATGAAATGATGTTTGGTCCAACAAAAGACAGGAGGATACGTGTATGTCATATCATAACGCACGTCCTACAGGCCAATGCAAAGACTTAACTATATATGTGTAACGATAGCATTAAACACGTGCCAAGTTTGACATGTTTTCCCACATTCGTCAGGGTGTTGGGCATCATTTTAAACTTCATTCAATGCGATAATTAACATCATGCCAGTCCTTTTAGTTCTCAACATTCATAATATTTTATTCTTTTCACCACTGATATGTACTTAGACAAACATTGTCGCATGTAATGTATTAATTTATAGAAGCAGGAAGCATCTTGGCAGTCTTTGTATGAGCTGAGTTTATTTAAAGAAAAATACTAATATTTATTAGACTGAGATGCGTTTATTTGATATGACCATATGTGATCACATAATATTATATATAAATGAAATGTTTCTTGCCAGCAATCCTCTGGTGCATTGCCAATGGTGACAACATGGATGAACCAGACGAATTGTCCATCTCGTCAATGATCAAAAATAATCTGACTGGGATAGGAGAATCCACGTAAATATATTAATGTTACGTAATTATATCAAAGTTTTGTTTAATTTAATATTTTATGCCCCCACCTTTTGCCGTTGGCCATTGGTACGCTTATGCACATGTATGCATGTCCATTAACACAAGTTTGTGTCATGTTTAACTCAAAAACTGAAGAAAAACTATTCTATATATACTTGCAGCAGTTGAAATTGTACACCTTTTTGAAGTCATTTGGGAATGTAAGGTACATTCTGTGTCCAACATATATGTGGGGGCTTCTGTGTTCTATGGACGCAAGTTTAGTAAATACATTTACCCTGAAGTTCGAATATGTTAGACTTTCAATTACATTCTTTGAATCAAAATTGCTAGCGTGTGTCCTCTTTTTGAAGGAACGTTGGCGTTGAAGCGTTGAAGAATGAACTACAAGCTCTATGGAAGAAATTCATTGGTTCCATAGCAGACAGTAACATGAAGGATTACCTAAGTCTGCAACACCTTGGAATCATTCTGGGACATTTGGCGAGCAAGGGTATCTTAAAAAACCTTTTTCCCCTTTTACTTGCTAAATGAGGCGTGTCTGCAATTTTTCGACGGTATGGTCAAATGACCTATCGGAGAAAATGAGCGTCGAAAAGTTGACGTTGAACATCCAGTCATAATCATTCCGGTTCTGCGCGTCTTACTTGTCATGTGCGAAGTTGTTACGCGTTAAAATAAAAACTATTAAATTAATGAAATAGATCTACATCTGTTAGATGATGTTGCATTTTTTGTGTGTTAATTTTCCAACACTATTTTATTGTAGTCTCTATATTGATAAATTGTATAGGGAAACGAAGCGCGCGTCTTGAGATCAGGCGGTTTGCGTTTTGATGAACATGTTCTATATAAAAAGCTTAACAGTCCTCACAAAACAATATGGCTAAATCTCCTCAATAATCATTAATTAGAACACGTAAGTAAAGCATTTGAAACTTTGAGTTTGTTTTCAACCTTAAATTGCAGATTGTCTTCAGATCTGATGAAAAATTCCGTGTGCCGCATTAAATACAATAAGCAGAAAGGAATTTGAATACCTGGAAGCAATAATTTAGATCGTATGAAAGAGTGAGAATAGTTCAGGATCCCCGAACCAAGCCTGTGTTGCGACAATGTACATTAAAAGCATCCTTTTTAGAAAAAAATCAGCATTCCAAACTATCTGTGATCTAATTCATTTTATTTCAAATTATAAAATATATGCATTCGTTTATTAAAAGTTTCCTGTGAAATTTACAAATAACTAGTTTATCAACTTGTGTAATTTAAATAACGTGATGTACATTGTGGCATTAAAGTGCAGATAGGCGATGAGCGACTTAGCTTAAAATACTGAAGTAATTAAAATATGTAATAACGATTTGATAAGAAAGAGGTACATCAATTAATATAATATTATTGTCGCTATCTTTAGATATGCATTGCACATAGCAACATGTTAAAATTAAGGTGTGGCTCTTGTGCATTCTGGGTCAAATTGTGCTGTGTTCCAATCATAATAATTAGGTACATGTAACTTTCACAGTATCGACTTTTACGAATCAAATTTATTGCTGCCTCAGTTTATAACACGAAGCAACGTTGGAAAAAATCACGTATACGGAGAAAACTTTTATTACAATTACATATTTAACAGAACATTAATTATAGTCAGAGTGCGTCTTGTGTACAAAATGTATGTTTTATACAGTTCACGGGCGTAATATTTGGTATGAGTACTTACCCCGCGATCAGTAATGCGCTACCTTATTTCTTTCACATAATTTCTTACAAAATAAACTTAATCTGAAATAATTGAAATAAGATATATTCCTTTGGTAAACAGATCATGTGACGATGTAAAAGGAAAACTGAAATTTATTTGGGTAATAATATGTTTGCACGAAACAAATCTAACATGCGGGCGATTTCTTTAACATAATGCAAACTGTACAATTAGCAACACTGGTACATGGTAGTATGAAGTGTTTGTTGTGCAACAAAGATCTTCTGGCATATGAACTACTTAGGGTTCATCTTTTGTTTTATTTGTATTCTTATAAAACACAATATGTTATTGTTTGCAACACGCATGTCACAGTATTATTGTGCAACCTACACACATATATGAACAATATGAGTTATTTCATAATTGTAGAAATAAAACTAATTGATCGACAAATGCCAGAGCAGTTTGTGGAAGGGGAGCCCAACCTTATTGTTTGTCCGTCAGGTAAGGTGTTGTTATGTTTGGTGTTATACGTGCAATTACAAATTTTGTTTATATATTCACTTATGTGGCCCTTGTGTCAATTTAGTACAATTTCGACATATAATAATGCCTATGGTACATTTGCGGTTAGACTGTCATTACTATTCTTGTAGTCTGGTATACAAAATCCTGACATGTTTCATGTTATTCAAACATTTTATCACAAAGAGGACAATAACAAATAAATTTTCTATTTTAGACGACATTCTGAATGTGGCCCTGTCAATATATAGACATGACGATGGCCAGCCATTGCCAACTTCAGACGAGGTCTTAATGTGTACAATGTCTACCTCTTTTGATGAGGTATGTCGTTTATAAAAAATAATAAAAAAATACTTTCATAAAAAGATGAATAACAAATAGATAAAATTGCAAGGTTTAACACGGTTCAAAATAAGTGTTTTACGTTGTGATAATGGCAATCATTACGCTTAGATGTGAAATATGTTCATAGAATCTTAAAGTCATGTAATCTGTTTAGGACATCCACAGCACAGAGATACACATATGCTATGCTTTTCCATGTATAAACTAAAATTTCGAAACATCCAATGAAATATATTTTTATGCCACACTTCCGAAGAAACAGCAATAGGGATCGCTTTGTCCGTCTGTCTGTCCGTGTATCTGTCTGTCCCTAAAACTTAACATTTGCTTTAACTTTGCCAATTCTTATTATATCTTCATTAAACTTTCCAAATGTTTTCCTCGTGGCAACACGGAAAAAAATGAGGCCAACAAAAGTAACATTTGTCGGTGTTAAACCCCTTCTTGTAATTGGAGTTTGTTTACTTCTGACAAAGTACCCGAGGGCGACACAAGCGTTCATCGAACTATAATCTAGTATTCTTCCTAAATAGGTTGACATTTTCTGGAGACGTGCACTATTTGACGTCACTGGCAAGATCCACTGCTTGCTTCACGGCGACATGTTGAGTTATGACGTGAGTGAAGAGGCGCAGCTGCGTTTAGATGAGTATCTGCAAGATATCCACAATCAGAAAGGTACTGTGGAAATAGCCATGAACTCATATTGATACTGATATGACTTTTTGCCGGATGTCGGATATGAAAATAGTGATTCGAATAAAAGTGATGATGGTATGTTGATCATGATGCTTCTTCTGCTTAGATGGTAAAGATTATTTATAGTATATATTGTTAACATACGCGAATGACTATCATTATCATAGTCATAAACACTTCATCATCATTATCATTAATATCATCATCATCAAAATGCATTATCATCAAATTGCTTTATCAACATCTCCACCAGAATCATCACTACCATCTAAGCAGCAACAGCATCATAATCAACATACCATTATCACTTTTTTTTCGAATCACTTTTCTCATTTTATAAATATATTTGCCAGATCGTAAGTACCGGTTGTTTGTGATATGTGGAAGTGACAATGAAAATCGCTCAACATTTGTGTCATCACTTGACAAGTTTGTAAGGAATGTGGTCCCTACAAATGTGCAACAGCTGAAGAAGTATGTGTGCCACAGTCTGATTGCATTGAATGACAACAAGCCTAAGGCCGCGGAGGTTGACTTCCAGAGGTAAAGTACTGAAATTATTATTTGTGATTAAAAAAAAATAAAGAGGAAATTAACTACACTAACAATGATGGCTATAATATTAGATTTCACAAGGGAATGTTAAAACGCGAAATTATATATTTACAAAATCTATCATTTTTAATTGGCTATTTTGGAAAAAAACACTCTGTAAACAGTAAATTAGGAGTGCTTACATATTACAAAAATCCTTTAGAAATAAAAGATTTTTTTGATTTTTTTAATATTTCAGGTCAACAGTCCGTGTTGTTCGCTCACAAAGAGCAGGGGTCGGGAAAACACTGTATGTGCGACGTCAAGATGAATTTGTTCAGTCCCAAGTCAGACGTCGTCAGTTTAATTTGATTACGGAGCGAGTGTCGATACCGCTACAAGAAAAGACAATCAACCTGCAGACAGTGACACAACGCCTGCTTCAGCACACGCCAAAACCAGATGAAAACACTGCCAGAATATTCCATATCGATATCTCCCACGAGGCATGCTTACTTCTTTCGTTTAGTTCTGTTCAGACACGTGTTATTATTATGGCTGCTATTCCACGGCTCTGTATCAGGATCCGGATCTGCATCGGGATGAAAATCAAACAAGTGAAAACCCGTTGGGGGTTATTCCTGTCGTCCGTATCAGTATCCGCATATCCGCACCGTAAACAGCATCCGGACAAAATGGCTCAATTTCTCCACTTTAGTTTAACTGTTTTTACATCCCCAATCAACTAAGAATGATCTGCATTATTGACGTTGTTAGTTTGTGTTTTATTGGCGAAATCGCAATTATTTTCTCTTTAAAAATGTCAAATCCATAATCAGTATCTTAAATAGTATACCCTTATTTTGCCTATATTATTCAAATTAGTACAGTATTTAAAATTTGATTAGTTTTAAGACTTATTTGGAAAAAAACAAACTTGAAAATAACGTGTGCTCTCGAAATTTAAACTGATGGGCTAAGAAAGGTGTAAACACAACTCTGAAAGAATAAGGTGTAATTGGTGATAATTATGTAGACTTTAAATAGAAAGATTTAATTTGAAATTTAAACAGAAAGTGCTTTATTACTAAATTAAATTAGAAAATAAACATTTAAAGTGAACTTGACTTGAAATCTCAAAAAGAAATGCGAAAATTAAATGTGTTCATAATTTGCTTTCTAAATACCATACCATACCATACCATGCCATACCATACCATGGCAACATAATAATCACTAAACTATTGTTTCTGATAAAAGATTTGCTATTAAATATAGGTTCAAGACGGCATTGATTTCTTGCTGTTCAATCTACTGATACTGAACCGTCTGGTTGACTCGGAGGGCTATGTTTGGCGACGATCTCTGCAAGACCTTTACCTGGTAGAGACAATGCCCATCACTGTTGAAACCAGGACAAAACGCGTATGTTTAACGGTCGAATATTTTGTATTACTTATGGTAAGATAGTTGAATGATAGTATTACACATCAGTAAGGCATTGCATATTAGAAACGCTTATTTTTTGTTCATTTGAAAAAGGGCTCTTAGTCACTTATTGTGTGTCTGTTGTTGTTTTGTGCAGTGTGTGTTCACTTAAAATCTCCGAAGCAACCTTGGGCAGGATCTTTAACAAACTGTACAGGAATAATCTTTTCGTGGTCTCCCTCAAACGTTTTTCAAACAGTTTCGTTGGTTTCATTAGTATATCACGGGGGTCAAAAATAGGTTTTTAATATGTAGTCTTTTAGTATATTAACCACAATTCCAAAACTGTTTTTTTTCGGCGTAAAGACGGAGTGTGGGGTTATACTGTCATATCCGACTGCAATACTTCAATTAGAGTTCTTTTTTCCCTACATTTCCAAAGACGGTCACTTGGTTAGTCAACCTGGACATACTACATTTTCTATTTATAAGACATACAAATACATATTCCAAGTATAACTTATGTGTTATTTGTAATCCAGGGTTCAGAGGTTACTTTTGTCCACCCAGTGTTCGCCATACTGCCTGATGTTGTGTGCAGGTCTCCACAGGAGAGCATACATGTCTACATGGAAAACAAAAGGGCCATACCACATGGTCTGTACTTGTTTGAAGTGTAGGAAAACCTAAATAGGATTGTTTTTTTCTTTCAATATCTAGTTTTGTTTTCAGGTTTAAGGGCAGACTTTATTGTTTGTACAATGTCATGCAAGTTATTAAACCTTCGAACTTAACTAAACATATAAAGAAATATCTTTTATAAAATATGTAAGTATGATAATTCTTTGGAATGTAAAGGATGGAATTAATGTAGTTTGTATCACAAATAAATCAATACGTTATTTGTCTACTTACAGACTACAAGTCAACAGACCAGCTATTTGATAAAAAGGAGTTCAACAGTTTACCATTTCAGAGGACTTTTCAGTACCTAGAGAGACTTGACCGAGGCCAAGCACCACAAAATATCAACCCCCACGAACCCGAGGGCGACCCTCAGACATGCCTCGACACTCTGCTAAGGTATCTTTTCATTTTCCTGTGTCGTTTATCCCCCTTTACAGTAGTGGGGGCATATTGTTTTTCTTATATCGGTATGTCGTTCGGTTTATGTGTATGTCGGTAGACCAAAGGTTTTCCGCTTATGATCATGAGATATAGTTTTTGCCGCGTTATTATATTTCATGTGCTGATTGGACTTGGTGAGGACAAGATCCCTTTATATTTTGTGTTCACAGGGTCAAGTTCACAAATTCTATATATGTATAAAACAGAATGAAAGGGTTATGTCTGTCTAGGAATTTCCCTTACTGTCGATACAATGTGTCATCTTTATCACCTGAACTCTTTCATTTCTCATCAGACATTGTGGTGTGGTTGAACCGTCCTGGTCAGAGCTGAACCACTTTGTTTGGTTCCTCAACACACAACTGGTCGACTTCGAGAAGAATCAGTTCGTTTCCGTAGCAGCCGCAAATGATTTGCCAGGATTTGCTACATTTGTGCTCAAGTTTTTGATTCTTATGTCAAGAGTAAGTTTTTTTAAGTAGAACATAATAAATATTGTTTGTAATTCCACCAGTGACCGACCTACTTAAGATACAGCGACCAAAAAGGTTTTTGCTGTTTTCAAAACATTTTTATTATTTTGTTTTCTTAATGGAACAACAGTTCTTCTAGATTGAGGACCAAATGACTGCAATATCACAGACTCATAAAAGGAAAGAACAGTGTTATCAGGAGCAATGTTTAGTTATTAAAATATGTATTTTCATTTTCTTGCGTGTATTCCGTATCAACAGTCGAACGGATTATTTTTCAAACCTAGACAAAAAACACGAACATAGGTCCAATACTTTTATTTACAGGTTTTTACTCGGTCGCATTGAGTAAGTCTCTAAAATTAGCATAAATAAAGACATATAATTAAGGAATATATAATATTTAGGTTCATGTACCGTCAATTTTTAACTGTTGTTACAAGTATTAAATGGTACTGGCGATATAGATCTAGTACTTTTTATTTGTCAATTGACGCCACGATTACCATCGATGTGAAATAGCTGTGAATCGTATTTAAAATCGAAAGGCGAATAATTTTACAATGATTTTTAAAGGCATTTAGCGCAGTTTTCCTGCCTTTGTAGGGCCATGCATGCGTACTTATTAGCAACACTTTATGGTGCGATGCGTTTTCGCAAGTGTATATACGTATATCGTATTCATTATGTTTGTGTTTTCTACAATTAACTGCTGAAGAAAAATTTAGTTATGTTAACAGTCAATATTCATTCGTCATTTATTATTTTATGTAATAAAACAGAATTAGAACTGTGTAGGAATATCCCTTACTGTATGTACATTTTTAAAAATTATTCCGCATTATAAAGAATAAATAAATAAATAAATAAATAAATAAATAAATAAATAAATAAATAAATAAATAAAAACACTCAATACACTATTGTGACAGACAGACAGACAGACAGACAGACAGGACTCAAGACGGAGGGCGATGCCTACCCGGTAGGCGATGCCGCCGGTAGGCAACGCCTACCGAGGTAGGCATCGCCCTCCCGGACAGACGGTGAAGC
>Ga0224511_10002690_pt1 | contig 12179 bp, 11 predicted proteins | sample SF_May12_sed_USG_2_FD_169988 | JGI IMG/M metagenome (GOLD analysis project Ga0224511, IMG submission 169988) | Sediment microbial communities from San Francisco Bay, California, United States - SF_May12_sed_USGS_8_1 | ecosystem: Environmental > Aquatic > Marine > Sediment | place: USA... | reverse complement strand
CATTCGATGCTGTCAGAGATCCTCGGCCAATGAGCCTATGAACCGACTCCGGCCACTGCATCTTCACACAAACATTTTCAGCTGTTAGGACCTATAATAAATACAATTAAACTTTCTCGTCGAACTGATATTCTATATATTTTTTGCAGAAATTAGCTGGCGAAATAGATTTAATTTATGTGATGGAAAGTGGGCAAATGTGAATATATTCTGTATATGAATGATCTTGGTCAGTTTTAACCAGAAACTTCATTTCATGCACAGTGCAACATATTTGTGTAGGTAGGCCATATTCTTTCGTTAACTGGGGAGCATCTGCAGAAGCTAAAGAGGCTCTACTATCGACATATAATATGCTTTGTATGGCTTTAGGGTTTACTCATTTTAGGCTACCAGGTACTGTGACGAATTAATTAAATGTACAAACATATTCAAGATGACATATTCTCTATGGTGGTATGCATACCTTTTTGATATGATCGGAGCCGAATATTCGAATTGTTGGTCTTCCCATAACATGAGTCTTATAGATCTGCCCATATTTGGCTCTTCGATCACGGAAGAATCCATATCCCTGAAAACAAGGCGAAAAAGAGTGAACTCTCAAATTAACGGCTGACCCGAGTTAACCGAGTAAAGGCAAGAGCTCGCCATAACAAATGTGAAGAAGTGAGGTGTATACAGGAAACAACCATGTTGGGTCAGATTTCTAAAATCAGTGGAATTTCCTAGTTTTACAAAGGGAAGAGATAATACATGCCATTCTAGATAACAGACAAAAGAGTAGCCGGGATTAACCAGGGCATAGGGTTATCAATGCAATAAGATGGCTCGCATCATTGGATACCAAGAATGACGAAGTACGGTCTTACCTTGAAAAGAAGTTCTAGAGTCTCTCCAACAAAAGGGAGTCCTACACCTCCTGGTGGTAGGGGAAGAGTGGACTCCGGGTCCGCTGTCATATAAACAAAACATACCCACAAGCGGAGCGCTACTATTCCTAGTAGTAAGGGTACTAGAAGAGTTATAAGTGTGGTGAGGTCCAGTAACAGATCCATGATAACCATTACTGGTGTGACCGACACAGAATCAAATCACGCATCACTAACTACAGTCAAACTTACATAACCTCCCAGGTTATTCACACAGATGTAATAATACCCTATACACCTTATGGTTTAATCAACCGTGAAAGCAAGGGTTGGAAATACCAGAATTTTATTAGCAGACTCGCATATGAATAATATTTTTGTGTATCAACCGCCTACAATATGAAAATCAATAGATTTGTAATCAATATATATCAAAGACTTACAATAATTAATCAATAAGATTTGTAATAAATTATAGAACAAATGAAGCATCACAACCAAAGATCACATTTCAGACACGGACTCCAACAACCTTCAGCGTCTCTGCCATATGTATTCTGGGATTAAGACACTTGCTGGTGTATAGAATCATGTCAATCACAGCTGTTTAACGACTCCTGATGCAATAAAATCCAAACATGCGTGCTTGAGCGAAGTTGATGGGTAGTTTTCTCCTCGAATATGTAAATCCGATGAGTTAATGCACTGCGCGCCCAACTAAGTATGACATAGTCTTAGATGCGGAGCTGACTCATCTGACCCGTATAAAGACCAAGCATAATAATTAAGGGTATAAACTTTTAGGGGAAAAAGGGATGTACATTCAGTCATTCGGTAAACATGGTGTGTTTAGGAACAACGGAAAAATTCAACGGTTACAAAATGACAATGGCACTCAGTTTCCCTGGTGTGTTATAGATTGTGTGCGACATGAGCAGACACTAGATGGCACTTTATAAAATGCGGAAATAAATAAAAAGAGGACCAGGGCTTTTGTTATATGTATATAGATAGCAGTACGGCACTGTATCACTGAATAATGTCTGTCACTGAATAGAACTGATTTTACCTGATTGTCTTCATGGCACTATGATAACTGGCTGCCGATATCTGATGCCGCGGCAGCAGTGTATGATGGCGGAATGGCGCTCGGCGTTACGCTCTGAATGTCGCTGTCACTATCTGACAGATCCACCGTCAGTCTCTTGTTGAGTCCGCTGACGCCGGGAACAGAACCCACCGAGTGTGCGACGCCATTATGGCTTCTCTCTGACAGATCGACGAGTAGAGGTTTACCTTCATCGAGCTGATGAGGGAAGTTATGAAGCGGGATCATATCGCAGTCCTCACCATCCTCTAAGAGGTCAGGGTCATCGTGAGAGTAAAACCAGGATAAAGTGAAGAATGACTTTTTAACATCTCCCTGCAGCTGCTCGAGTATTTGGGTGAATGAGGTGCGATATTTAGGGTGATATGCCCAGCACTGCTTCATCAAATCATACCTGTCAAGGGGAGATAACACGCCATAATACCAAACAGGAGGAGATAACTGTTAATAAAACCCCCATTAGGAGTTCCCTTCTATTGCTGATTATCTCTGCTGCCGGAGGGCTGAACACCCCGATATATCCAGTCCCAGTGCGACACCCCCTCTTCTATTCATCCCGGAGAAAAGATATTAACGAAGCGAGGATCGAAGGTGGTTACGCTGAATGAGGTAGGTCATCAACATCTTCAGACATGAATGAACGGTAATGACATACTCTCGGCCAGTTGCTATATACTCGGCCCGGACATCACGATCAAAACCATGCTCATCTATAGTGACTCACAGTAATAGTTTTCTGGAGAAAAGATCTTAGCGAGGTGATGAGTCGAAGGCGATAATAGTAAATGAAGTGGGCATCTGAGGCTGGGTGTTTGGTTTCTACTGTGGGAATCCGGACTTGACTGGATTTATAACCCAAAATCAAGACAAAACATCTCAACTGGCTGCATCCCCTCTTCGTAACAATAGTAAGACATTTAGCTATCGGGAGTCATAGCCTATTACAATATACTCACAATCTGGTAGGACAACCATCAGGCATTTCCATTGTACCTCCGTTACCGACAAATTCCAACACCTGCGGATTGGAGAGCCCCTGATAGGGCTGAGCAGCCAGTGTGGCCATCTCCCACAAAACCACACCATATGACCTACAAATTCACAAGATTTATTCAGCTCCTGAAATACCCTAGTGACCATGCAATCGAAGCTTCTGTTCCATACTGACTTTCTAAGTTGCTAAAGGGTAGATGAAGTTGGTGAATAGTGGCAACAAGTGTCACGGGAAGAACGGTTGGATCGTCAGCAAATTGGTGATCAGTTGTGCATTAAAGACTGGATTTCAAACTTTAACATCTTGTTTAGACATTTAGCCAAACCCGAAATAGGAATTTGATTTTTGGAGTGAGCACGGCCTGACTGTTTAATGGACTATGATTCTGAAATCCGATATGCGAACCGCTTTTGCTTCCCTTAGATAATGGACACCGATGTAAACAAGGTTTTCACTTGAATATTCTTCATGTAATTTTCAGGTTATCCCTTGACCCTTTCAAAGTGTTTAATCTAATCTGAAGTCACTGCGTGAATGATTTATCACCTGATCGAATAGTCCCTCAATCTAAGGCTTTATTAGCCCATAGAGCTTTTAATTTTGGTTAAAGGGATATAAAATGATTGATCACAAGGGATTAGAGGATGACATTGTTGTGATATAAAAGAAGGCTAATTAATGGCACTAACCAAACATCAGATTTAGTTGTGAAAACTCCATCTTTAAGAGCCTCTGGTGACATCCAACGAACAGGCAGAAATCCCTTGCCTCCTTTACGATAATAGTCTGTGTCATATACATCTCTCGTCATTCCAAAATCACCGATCTTCACCGTCATGTCTGCAGCAACCTTCAAACACAAGATAGCCTTGTGATACACCAAGCGCTATCCTTTTGCAATGCTCTAGTCATCATTAAAAGGACTTGAACCCAGGATCTTTCAATCTTTGAGTCCGGCGTTCTAGCCATTTAGCTATTTCGCTATTCCTAATGGTAGGGGATATACCTTGCACAGAATTCGGAGTTATCCACTTTTGCACAAATAATTGAAAGGAGAAGATAACTCTCTGTTCGGCAACACACCAATGACTTCTGGCACCTGGTTTGAAGATTACCACAAATACACTGCTGTACACTTGATACAGGGTGGGGATTAGATATCTATTTGATTAGAAGTCGATTGGTTAATGGAAGGGATTCATCCCACGATAAAAACTGTTGAGTGATGCTGAGAGCCCAGCGTGAGAATGAGCTCCTCACACCATTCCTTGCACCTACTGCTCCGATAAGCCTGAGGCTTCGGAGGTTTATTAAATAAGACGGCCAAGCGCCCGAGTAGAATTGAGACAAATTTATGGTCTATTGTTGGGGTATTTTCGAGGATCAACCGAATGATTAGTCAAGGATAGTCTTGGCTTGTAAAGTACTGATTTAGGCATACCATGCAGTTTCTGGCGGCGAGATCTCTGTGAACAAATTTCTGCTCAGAAAGATAAAACATTCCATCAGCGATCTCCGCTGCCATCTGTAGAATCTCACGCAGTGTTGGGGGTCGCCTGCCCTCGTTATCCTGTCATAGAAATAAAGTTACAGGCATTCTGGCTATAGCCACTTAGTTAAAATCACAATGTGGGAGCAGAAAGATTCGTACAGGCTTTGGAACAAGAAAACCATTTAAGTGACAATCTGTTCATGGGATTCTGGAGTGGAGATGACTTGACATAATTACCCTGTAGAAGACCTAAACTTATGTACAGCCAATTTGGCTATAGGCTCTAGGTTAAACAATACCTTGGGGGACCTGCTCATTGTATTTAAAGCAAATTTTTGTAACATATGAGAATATTGGCTATTAGTTTCTATCATGCCAACAAGCAGACTTTCATGAATCATCACAATAATTCTGTACACAGGAAGTAACTAGACTAACCACACCCAGCACAGTGCCATTTAGCGCTGCACCCTTTATTTGAGCAGTATTGGTATGGTCACTGTACCCTCAACAGACAATGAGTACCCAGGTCTCTTCAGAGCTGGGCGATGAGGAAGAGTAGTAGCACCCCATCTCAGTTACACCGTTGGCGCATGGCCATCCTTTACCTTTATCAGTATGACCAGATTACCGATTTTTAGTAATCATTGTTAACTTATTCTCGTCAAGTGTCTATATTACAATTAGAAGCACAACATTGATATAAACTGGCAGAGTATTGATGGATGACTTCTCGCTGGAGGCTCGAGGACTCACCGGCTCGTCCGGGCGATGCTTTCGAAGATAGTTTTTCAGATCTCCTTGAGACATGAGCTCCATCACGACAAGAGTCGGCTGCCCATCCGATACAACCGCCAGGAGCTTCACAATGTGATTACAAATAAAAGCCCTGCGAGAGAAAACAAGGTTAGGGTTAGGACTACCCGCAATAGATGGGATCTTTAGCTTCAAAGTCACAAACTTACACAGGCCCATCCAGTGGATGATCTAGGATCTGTGTGAGGGGTGATGAAGCCCTAATTTAGTTGCAGAACTTAATCTTTGTTGGGTCCACCAAAACAAAGGTAGCCGGAATATCGCAGAATTTAGTCTATTTTTGCAGCTTTGTTTATCACAATACACATAGTCAATATGAACTGAAACAGTTAAATCTAAAGTCCGAGAGTGCTCAGTGTCCTCAGTCAGTGTGTTCAGATCAAGAGTAAAAAGCTTAAAATTAGTGTCACATAAATATTTCCTACTCACTTCATGGTAGAGGCCTCATTGAGGAACTCTATCCTGGCCTTTACGCTGGCTCCCTGGTTGACGGTTTTTATGGCCACGGGTACGTCCTTGTCTTTGCTGAGCGGTAGCGATTTCGCTTTACCCTCGTACACCATACCAAAAGAACCCTGACCAAGGGGAGCACCTGCAACCACAATTATTCAGTCACTAAAGCAAAGACCAGTCAATTATATTTTGATGAATAGCATGGTAGCAAATTAATTTCCTCGTGTAGTAAAGGTAATCGAGCCGAGCCGACAAATCACACTGGCAAAATTCACAAAGGGAAGTTATGCCTGGTGTAATACGACTTTCACAATAACCAATAATCGTCTCAATTCAAAACAATTGTTTGAACCGATATACTCTCGGTTTGCAAGAGAAAAGTCTGGATTAGCGACTCATTCATTGCATTAGGGTAATTCCGTTCCACGAAAGCGCAAACACCCGAAGGCATTATTAATTTCGAAGCCTAGCGGGCACTGGCTATAAATTCCGATGCCAATAACAAACTGCTGATACCCATAGTCAGTCATGATAGCTCAGTGGGAGAATAAATATAGCTCACTGTCTGTCCTGCCCATAGCCCGGGTTCATTTCCCAGCCGTGGCGGAGTATTTCAAGGATTTTTTTTCCTGGCTGATCAGATGCGGGTGCAAGCAGAAAGTCTCCCATGGCGCACCCTGGGAAACACTGAGTCAAAGACTCAGTAGGCCAACTTCTGTACTACTCCGGACAGTTGCTCTGTCATGGAGACAAGAAACAGATACCCCCGTGGAACCTACAGTGACAGGAACTATTTGGCTACACCTTTCAGTGAATGACCGCTCTTAATGACATGGCATTGCTAAAGGGGCACTTGAAAACAGATGACTCGCTACTTAAAATCATTGCTCATTTTCATTCAATAATCCGTTGTTTGACCTAGATTGCTTAAATCTGACCATAGCCCCAGGCTAGTGACCGAGTAGAACAATAAAGGAACCCTGACTCTATGCCATCACCTTAAAGATTTTACAGTACAGTTTTTACGATTTGTGAATGATGAGAGTATACGTACCAATTGCGAATAATACTTACCAAGCACTATTTTGGCTCTATCTATTTCCCATTCATCTCTTTTATAAAAATCTCCTGTATCCAAATAATCGGGATTCACAGAGTTAAACATGGTAGATAACGGCACCGGTGATCCTGACCTATGGTAGAAAAACAGATGAGTTATATTGCTGACCAACGACAATACAATGGATTTTGCAGGCTGTAGGAAAGCCTGACGGTGATCAATGAACTAAATTAAGGATACAACAGAGCTTGATCGCAAGGGGCCCTATTTCCAGGTTTTATGTACATCAATAAACTTCAAAAAGGATACGTGATCTAAAAAGCACACGCGTTGCGCCATGCATGAACTTAAGATGATAGCCCTCCCGCTCACAATACAATGAAGGATCCCATTTATTTTAGGTTTGAAAACTAGACAAAGTGCACAATAACATAACAAGCTCTCTTTCTCTCTCCATTTTGATCTGGAAGCTTCACCGTGACAGCCTTGAGGTAGTTTATTGATTGATCAGCTTTTATTAGGTCACTGACCTAGATTTTAGAAAATTACCATCTATCGCACAACATTGAAATTGATCTAGGCTGTCATATATCTAAGATGCTCTTTCAATTTAAGGATGGATAATTGGGCGCTAGTTATTATTTCTAAGACTAAGACTAGATGGAAAGGCGACATTGTAGCTATGGCTAATAAAAGCTAGACAGACATGGCCAAAGATGGGCAGAGGTGGTCATTTCAGAAGGAGGCCTTTGTCAAAGGTGGGAAAGCGAGGGGTGAAGATAGCGATGATAAATTGATGTTTTGTGTTACTTACTTTTTACGTTTGTACCAAACAGCTAGTATCAGGACCGCACCGAATATTAATCCAAAGAGAACAGGAAGTGCTACAACCACCGCCCAATTCTTCTTATCTACAACACAATGAGCCGTGTCAAGTTAGACTGATCAAACATTGGCCCAAGGATGCCCTCCGGAAACCAGTGGTCGAGTTCCTTACCCACGAATCACGCATTCCCGGGAGACCAGTGTGTATTTCATAACTTCTGTCATTTAAAATGAACCAGTGTTACACAACTTCTTAGAATCCAATGATAAAAGTAAGAAAACAGACCTTACTTTTGATAAATTAAGAATGCAATGGATAGTCGCTAATGTAGGAGTTGCCAGTTGGAGATCTTCACTTTTAGAGAAGTGATCACCATTCACAAGGTTTCGTGGAGCTAGAATGTTTTCGAGGGAAAATCAGAAGCTCATAGAAGTTGTTCTAGCGGACAGGTATGCCCAACCTTTTTAAAAATGAGTCAGAGCTTGTTGGGAGCGGGACAAGTTTGAGCTAGGAGATCATTCTTCCAAACTCTGCTTGGATTATTGTACCAGGAAATAAAGTTGTAGAGCCATAAAATGTCAACCGCCATGTCAGAAAAAGCCAAAGGTATAGTGTTTGTCTCCACCAAATTAACAATCATGCGAGTTCACCATCAGTGTGCGCCGTGGTGCATGGAGAAAGTGAGGGGTAGATTGTTGTTGAGCGCACTGGGAGCCGCCAATTTGAGCCAACGACCCGCATGTGGCTGAAGGTGTGGCACACCATAATCAAGCAGAAACCTTACCCGATTCTGACGGTAGAGTGTATGAGATTGGCGCTGTCCAGTTGGCGATGAGAGTACCCACAGCCTCCAAGCTGACGCTGAACTCAAACTCAACACCTGGGTGCAGGTGCTTTGAGTACTCTGACCATGTGATGGAATTGTTTCCTTCGCGGAACTCCTTCGCTGTCACGCATAATTCTTGTTTCTGGAAATTTTTCAATGCATCAGCCATACAATTGGGCCTTGGAAACAAGCCATGGGGTTCTTAATGCCATCCTTATGAAACAAGAAGATCTTATCTAGAGTACCAATTCTACGCAGTAAACTATGAATCATCCTTAAAGCAAGCCATTGGCTTAGTGATGTCACCCATGCCGAACAAGGTGATCTTGTCTTGTTTTACCAAGGATATACAAGAGTGGATATGTTGACAAGACATTAGTATGCCAAAACGATCATCACAATACACAGCAAACAGCCATTATTAAAACACACTGGCCAAATTAGCCAGCTGTCTCCAGGCATTGAGCTGTACAGACTGATCCCTGTAGTGGCATACCTCTGGCCTAGTTATACACTTACTGCTGCAGATGAGCTTTCTGGTTGGCTTTTGTCACTGATGGCCTTGCTGAAGCGAATCTTATACAGAAGAATGGGCCCATTAGTCTGAGAGGGAGGTTTCCAACTAAACTTCAGAGCCACAACAATTTTACCCTGTAAAAAGGTTTTTATATAAGTCACACGTCTCCTCTCTTCCGTGACATCTGCACTGATATGGCGAAGCTGCTGGGGTAGATACTTGTGTTTTTCCACTAGTCACGGCTTAGCATGGAGCACCATGAGCGAGTGAGTATTAATGCTCCATCTCATAGTAGGGCTTGCCTTTGTGTTGAGTTAGAAGTAAGGTGCCAAGAGCTCATATTCGCAACGGGAACCCACCGTGAACCCATATATTCGATGGGCGGCACAGGAGAGTACATATCACTCATGAGCGACAACTCGTAAGATCAAATCCAGGAAAAGCCAATGGTGATAAAGCGAAGGGTAGCCAGCTTTAACTCACTACTGAACTAAGTGTCCCTGATAATAAGGAGATAAACTCCACTACTCCCACACACACGCGCGCGCACACTCACACAGGTATAACGTGTTGTAAGAAACAAAAAGGCTGTTTCTGACTTGTAGATTACATTTACTGGTAAAACACAGTTATTCTTGTGGATAGATGGCACTGGGTGTACACTTAGATGAAATTCTCAATACAATGCCTTGACACTAGTCTAGTTGTGTACAGTCAATAGTTCTTATCTCCAAGACAGAACAGCTGCCAGGACTGGTGCAGAAATCGGCCTACTGAGTCTATGACTCTGAGTTTACAGTTAGTAGTAGCCTGGTGCCGCTGTAAGCATCTGCCGTGCCTGCCGCCATACAGGGTGTATCAAAATATGCTCTGAGTGGCAGTATGAAAACAGAGCGTAGGCCAGTGACATAGTGCCATAGACTAGACTAGACAGCTGTTTAATGGACAATCACAATGAATCTGCCATAATCACGCGTCATCCAGTGAAGAGTTATCTATCAGACTGTATTACACACAGGAGCTGGAGAATTGTCAACAAGTGTTATTTTAGTTGACACTAAAGAGAACATTCTAACATAGAAATCATCATCTGACTCAACTAACCAGTATTCCTGTTACGCAATATCCAATACAAAAAGGTCCCCAGGGGCAATGAAGAAGGGGGTTACAAAAGCGTATTCAATCCACAGCACCGGTTGGAAACACCTAGTTGCACATGAGACTGTGTTTGCGATTCACAATTCGATTGACAACCCCGGATATATAACGCGTGCTGTCTTGCCGATCCTAAATCTGCAAAAATTTCACACACGCTGTCCACTCGCTGATCATTTGAGGCACTTTTATTTCACCGACCTTGTATATTGGTTCGATTTTGAAGCTGGAGGATGGAATAATATCGAGTTCAGCTTGGCTAGCGGTAAGCCCAACACCGCTGTTAATCCCTGCTCTCTCACTGCACAGCGTCTTTTCTGTGGCATTGTCATACGCGTGACAAGCAACAATCTGCGAAACAGTTTAATCAAATTCTTAAATTTAAAGTTAAACATCCTTTGGTGTTGAAGATCCCAGGTTTAAAACAGAATATGCGCATGATTTTTAACAACTCTCTCGATTCATCCAACAGGGAACGGGTACTAGGCTTTCTTCAGAGTTGGGGAAGGGGAAGGTGACAAGAAAGAGGAGTGGCAACCCACCTTATTTACACCGGTACCCTCTGACAGTCTCTTCCCCACACGGCCAATTGGTTAAGGGACAACTTAAATGACTCTTTCACATACCTCAACAGAGTATTCCGTGTACGGCAGAAGAGAATAAATCTCCACAGTCGTTGTTGGATGTTGCACATTGACAGTACTGTAAGGCATTACTTCTGGCGCTTTTGTGGTGGTGGTTGTTATCACTGAGTTTCGTTCGGTGGTTGATACAGAACTCACTGGACTCACTGTCACAGGAGTGACTGTTGTTGGTCTCAGCTTGGTAACCTGCAAAAACAATCTTGAGGTGATGGTCTTTGAAGTTGAAATTTTAATCAAAGGACCTAGGACTGAATTCGTCTTATCTTCAGGAGAGAACAGCAGTCAGGAGTGATACAGAAATTGGCCTATTGAGCCTATGACAGCATTTCCTAGTGTGCGTCATTAGGAGACTTTTTATTTGCACCCGCGTGCCCCACAGAACAGAGAAGGTAACTCTATGGGTGGGCCTTATTTGTTTAGGAGGATGTTGCGAAACCAACCGGGAATCGAACCAGTGACCCCTGATCCAAGGCCCAGTATGCTGTCCACCAACCCACAGCTTCACCTCAGACTGAATTAATGTTTAGTAAGCGATGTGAAGGTACTGAGAAGGTTTTGCATGGAGTCTACTTTTCTTTACAGAATGGCTACAATGAATATAATTCACCTCTTTATTGAGGTAAATCTGTAGGTGACATTATAACTTGTGAGACGGTGATCATAGGTCTCACTATACTGACGCAGAGAGCATCTGTGACTTAGTGGTTAGGGAGCCCCGTGTGAAGCCATGAGGTTAAAATCCAAGAAAAGTCAATGATGGTAGCAGGAAAGGCGTCCAACTCTTAACTCAATCCTGAGTTCCAATCAAGTCTGGTCGTTAACCAGAAAACGAACTCTACGACTTTGCACAATATTGCGCGCACGCACGGTACAAACGGAAGAGGGTAGGACAGTACTGAGTACAAACGGGAGAGGGTAGGACAGTACCGAGTACAAACGGAAGAGGGTAGGACAGTACCGAGTACAAACGGAAGAGGGTAGGACAGTACCGTTGTGATCGGCTCCTCTGGTTCTTCTTCAATGCTCGGGTTCTCTTGTAATTTCACAGGACTGCAATGGGGACAAATCACTCAATGAATATCTAGTCGATCAACCATCATATCACAGCTGCAGTCTCTCAATGGACTTCCGAGAAATAAGCTAAATTGCATCCGGGGAATTTAATCAATAAGAGGTGTAGTACCTGTTCTGTGAGGTCTGTTCCAGGACAGCAGTGATCTAGCATACAGTCTAAATGACGCTTTACATTAATTATCCTATTGATCGTATTGGGCTGAAGAAAAAGCTTTCTTGCCAAAGTTCTAGACATGGTGGTATAGAAATAAGTCTTACTTTTTCTGAAAGACCGAGTTTTGAAGGAAGTTTTCAAAGCTGTACTTTAGCAGTGTGAGCTGTTCGCGGGTCATTCGGTTAGGC
>Ga0224511_10002689_pt1 | contig 12180 bp, 13 predicted proteins | sample SF_May12_sed_USG_2_FD_169988 | JGI IMG/M metagenome (GOLD analysis project Ga0224511, IMG submission 169988) | Sediment microbial communities from San Francisco Bay, California, United States - SF_May12_sed_USGS_8_1 | ecosystem: Environmental > Aquatic > Marine > Sediment | place: USA... | reverse complement strand
TACCGCCCGTTGAACACGCCGCTGCTGGAAATGGCCAAACTTGCCGGAGCGGCTACCCTGGATGGATTGTGGATGCTCGTACATCAGGGCGCCGGATCGTTTGAAATGTGGACCGGACGCAAATTCCCCGCGGACATCGCCCGCGCCACCCTGGAAAAAAACCTCTGACTCACAGACAGGTTCATCCGGTTTGGTTTCATGGGGGAACCTTTCTGAAGAAAGGCTTCCCCCAGCCCCCTCCAAAGACTTTTAGCTGTCAACAAGTCCCCCAGGCCTTGCTGGGGGCTGGTTGACAACTGGAGTTTTTTGGAAAGAGTTTGAGAAAAGCCTTTTTTCCAAAAAAGGTTTTCCCATAAAAACCAATCCGGATGAGTTTATCAGTGTAGCCAGCAGGCGGCTTGTTGGTCAGGGCCGATGGATTTGAGTTCAGGTTCCTGTTGTTTGCAGATATCCATAACTTTTGGGCATCGGGGGTGGTAGTAGCATCCCTTTGGCAGGGCGTGCAGGCTGGGCACCTGGCCTTTGATCTCGGTCAGTTTCATTTTCGACCCGGCGTTTTTGGGTGAGGGGAGCGAATTGAGCAGCCCTTCTGTATATGGGTGGGCCGGATTGGCGAAGAGAGTTTTCACATCCGCCGATTCCACAACTTTACCCGCATACATCACCACCACTTTCTGGCAGGTTTGCGCCACCACTCCCAGGTTATGGGTGATCAGCAGGACTGACGCGCCATAGCTCTCTTTCATCTGGATCATCAGGTCCAGGATCTGCGCCTGGATAGTGACATCCAGGGCGGTGGTGGGTTCATCGGCGATCAGCAGTTCCGGATCGCAGGAGAGCGCCATGGCGATCATAGCCCGTTGGCGCATGCCACCGGAGAGCTGGTGTGGGTAGTCGTCGATCCGTTTCTCCGGTGAGGGGATGCCCACCTTCACCAGGGTTTCCACGGCGCGGTCTCTGGCTTCTTTGCGCCCCACATCCATGTGCAAGGTGATGGCCTCTTCAATCTGGTTTCCGATGGTGAACACCGGGTTGAGCGCTGTCATAGGTTCCTGGAAAATCATGGCGATCCGGTTTCCCCGGATGCGGCGCATCGCAGGCTCCGGCATGGGGACCAGATCCTCCCCTTCAAAGAGCATTTTCCCCCCGGCTATGTGGCCAGGCTTTTGTATAAGCTTCAGTATGGCCAGGGAGGTGACGGTTTTGCCACAGCCAGACTCCCCCACCAGCCCCACCATGCTGCCATGGCCCACGGAGTACGACACTCCATCCACCGCCGGGGCCAGCCCCTCGCTGGTGCGGAAATGGACTCTCAGGTTGTCAAGTTCAAGAAGCTCTGGCATTAAAGACGGCTATCCAAGTTTTATTTAAGGTCACACCTGCCCCTGGGCGGCAGACCCCGCGAAATGAGTCCGCCCGGAGCGCCTTGGGCTTTATTGTCAATTTGCGCCTGCGCCTCGCAGGATTTGGGCCACTTCATGTCGTCTGGCGGCCTTGGCATAGCCCAGCGCCGTCATACCGGCGTCGCTTCTAGCGGTGACATCGGCCCCGGCTTTCAGCAGGATTTTCACCACCTTGGTCTGTCCGTTGTCCGCAGCCAGCATCAGCGCGGTGTACCCAGGGTTGCTTTTGGCGTTCACATCGGCATTGTTGGCGATCAGCGCCTTGACCACATCCACCATACCCAGCTCCGCAGCCCGGATAATCACGGTGGTACCGGCCTTGTTTGCGGTTTCCACATTCGCGCCCCGGTTGATCATGCTGACAGCTTTGCTGGACATGTTGTCCTCAATAGCGTCCATCAAACTGCTTGCAAGTGAGGATTGGGCCGTCAATGCGAGAACCAATAGGCCGAGAGAAATTATTCTTTTCATATCGCCCTCCCAAAAATGCGCCATGGCCCCATGCAGCCATGACTGGCTGCAATTAATATAGCCACCGTTCGCCTGATTAGTCAACTGGCGCAAAGCCTATGTTTACCGTGTTCCGCCCACTGCGGAAAGCATGTCGACCACTCTTTTGTTCTCGAACCCCTCCGCCATGGAGAGGGCCGTTTTTCCCTCTTTATTGCGCAGGTTCACCTTGGCCCCGGCTTTTAGCAGGGAGCGCACTATTTCCTCACTGCGGCCCAGGGCGGCGAACATGAGGGCTGTGGTGCCCATTCGATCCTGAGGGTTCACATGCGCCCGGTGACGGAGCAATAAACGAACCGCTTCCTCCCGTTCGGCGGCGCAAGCCTTCATCAGGGCGGTCTGCCCATTATGGTCTATGTCGTTTAGGGAGGCCCCATGTTTCAGCAAAAGCCTGACCAGCCGCGAGTTCCCCCGGAAGGCGGCTATGGAAAGAGGAGTTTCACCTTTAGGGCTTCGCCCATCCACCTTGGCCCCGGCTTTGATCAGGGCCTCGGCTCGCTCCGGCTCATTCCTGAAGGCCGCAGTTTGAAGGTCTCTGCTCTTCTTATCCAGCTTTTTCCATTCCAGGTTTTTCCGGGCCTTGATCTGTTTTTTCTGAGCAGGGGTCAGCGCATACGCCTTGGGAGCTTTCTTTTTCGTGACTGCAGGCTTCTTCCTGCTGGTGGGAAAGGTATCCGTGTCGGAGCTGGCTGGGGTTTGATATGAGGCGGTGTCCGTAGGTTCGGCGGCGCCCTTGGGGCTTTCGGCCCTCTGTTTGCCAGCTGTTTCGCATCCGGCGGTGAAGGTTGCGGCTGCGATGGCGCCGATTAAGACCGACAATATTGATTTAGCTGACATGACGCTGTATCCCGGATATTAGTTCTACTTAAAGAGCGGTTGTTTACCAAGCTTACCTGCCCACCTAAGCCTACTTTATATCATATAAAGGCGTTATTCAATATTGGTAATACAATATAAGAAGCAGGAGGGGGAAAATCAGGATAAAACAAGGCGACTGGAGGAACGCGGATTACTCGGCGCCAACTATCTCCGGGATGTCTGGCTTCAAAGTTTCAATTAATTCAAGTAGTTTTTGCATGTTGACAGCGTCCACACTGGTGAACATGAACGCCACACGGATTATGGTTCTGTCTGGGAGGCTGTTCACATCCGGCTCCATGCGGCGCACCTCCGACTTTACCTCTATAGTTATATTGGGTTCAGCGTAGAGGGTGATGGTGGCGGAGTCGTATATGTTCACCGGGTTTTGCATAAACTGGGAAGTCCGCACCATCATCCCTCCGGTGGACAGGTCCACCAGCGTGCCGGAGTAGGCAGCTGTTTTGCCGAATTTCATGACAATGCGGTTTCTCTTCTTCCCCATATATCGGGGCGCCTGCCTCCTTTCCGATCCTTTGGCGACGGCGACGGCCATGATAGCCTTGGTCAGGTCCTCCGGTTTGAAAGGCTTTTGGATATACTCGGTGACCCCGGCTTTGAAAGCCTTCACCAAAAACTGCTCGCTGGTGTCCTTGGTCATCAGGATGAAAGGAGTGTATGCCGCCCCAGGTTTGTGCCGAATATCGCTCAGCAGCGCTTCCGCAGTGGAGTCATCAAAATCCCAGGAGCTGACGATCATATCGACCTTGGCGCCAGACTTGAGCAGTTGGGCGGCGTCTGTGGCGGAGTTTGCGGAGATCACCTGGTGGAACCTGAGCTGGTCCAGAAGGATGGAAGTGAGAATCTTCTCTATGGCTGGGGATTTGTCTACCACCATAGCAATCAGATTTCCAAACATTCATCAACTCCAGTCTATTTTTCGTTACGATGATAATGGTTTTCCTGGTTAGAATCAATCATTTGGAATCCGCCCCCGGCTTTTGCCACGTTATATTCATTTGAACAAAAATAATAGCTCCATAACGCGAGCCATGCCGCTTTGGGGCCAGGTGGTGGCCAGGCGGATGAGCCATGCTGATAATGATTCGTCCATCACCCGCCGTTTGGCGTGCACGGCTATGGCTCCGCTCTCCAGCGCCATCAGCACTCCGGTCATAAGCCCATCGTCCACCATTGCTATTTTATCCATAGGCGCCCCGCTGGCCCAGGCAGCCTGCATAATACCGTCCGGCTCCGGCTTGGCCTTTGCCAACAGGTACACCACATCCCTGTATTTATCAGTGTAGTGGGCGCGGCGCTCTTTGCGCTTTGACTGCGTGTTGGAAAGGATAAACACCATGCCGGGACCGCACACCGCAACGGCGTTCCTGATCAGCTCCTGGCCTGCTTCATCTGGCCCCACGCTCATGTTCGCGCCCAGCACGCCGTCATGATCCAGGACGATAGCCTGGGCCCCCAACTCGGAAAGCCTCTTTTGAGTTAGCGACTCCACAAATGCCGGGTTCCTCCGCAGACGAGACAACTCCTTGATGTGTCGTCTGGCCAGCCTCAGTTTTATCCACCAGTCCATATTCGCAATTATCCCAAGGGCATTGTACATCATCGGGAGCAATGGCGCAGCGCGTAGAGTTGAAGCCGATCTGGGGAATTGGCGAAAGAGGCAGGCTCTGGGTATGAACCGATCATCCCCCCGTTGCTCAGTAATTTAGCAGAGATATTGGCAAAAACGCATATTTGGAGTATTCTGGATGTGGTGGCTGGTCAGGATCGTAACGTGGTGTTATGGCCGAAGGGATGAAAGTCCCAGAATTTCAGAATCGTATAAACCTTGCTATGCCCAGCCCATCTGGTTATGTTCGCTTTCGCGGTGTATTTTTATGAGACTCGGGCTGATATCGGATACCCATGACAGGATTCCGATGATAGAAAAAGCGGTGGAGATTTTCAACGGGGAAAGCCTTGCCGCTGTTTTGCATTGCGGAGATTTCGTTTCTCCCTTTTCCATGATTCCCTTTCAAAGGCTCCAGTCCCCTTTCTATGCTGTATTCGGCAACAATGACGGCGAAAGGAGCGGTTTGACGCAGTTTTTCAAGGTAAACGGTTGGACCTTGAACGAGAGACCCTGGACCCTGGAGCTGGATGGGAGGAGGGTCGCCATGCTCCACGAGCCTGCAAATATGGATACATACATCCTAAACGGCGGCGCGGAATTAATAGTTTTCGGTCATACTCACGAAAAACACTTCCAAAAAAGCAACGGTGTGATGGTGATAAACCCCGGAGAAGGGTGTGGCTGGGTGAAAGGAACAGCCAGCATGGCAATAGTTGACCTGGAAAAAAAGGAGAATAGGTTCATAAACCTTTAAATATAGAATGTCCAACCGACAAATTGAGCTTAAGTGGTAGCAATTAGCATAGAGTTGTATGATAGTTAGGTGCCTTTTTGGGTTAGATGGCCGAAGTTATTTAAAACAGTTTAACATGAAATATCAATGTAATGTAATATGGTTTAATTGGCACTAAATTAGGATAATTGTTGACAAGTTTACGTAAATCATATAAAGTTAATACATAATTCATGGTTGATAATCTTTTGGTGGTGGAATAAAGAATGTCCTTGGGTAGGGGGCGGCGACAGAAGAACAACGTTAGGGATATCCGCGAGAGCAAAATGATGAGCAAGGCGGAACTGGCGAGAAAGACTGGGTTGTCGGTTCAGACTATTGACAGGGTTGAAAAGGGATATTTCTGCCGGTTAGACACCAAGAGAAAGATTCTTGTCGCCTTGGAGATGGATTTGGAAGACAGGGACGGGGTTTTTTTGGTGAGCGATCGATAATTTTAAGATAAACATGACAAAACGTGTGAGGTGCTGATTGCTTGGTTTTGGTGAAAAGCCGTTTCTTGGGATCGACCTGGGTTCCACATCGGTGAAGGTTGCGCTTCTAAAGAAGTCGAAGCGGGGGTACGACCTGCTTAACTTCGGGATGGTGACTCTTCCTCCCGACTCCATAGTTGATGGCATGGTGGAAAATCCGGAGGCGGTGGTTGATGGCCTCAAGAAGCTCCTGCAGGCGGAAAAACTTGTGGGGTACAAGCAATGTGTTTTCACCATATCGGGCCAGTCGGTAATCATAAAAAAAATCACGGTTCCCCTGATGAGCGAGGACGACCTGGCACAGTCGATCCAGCAAGAGGCGGAGCAATATATACCCTTTGATATTGAAGAAGTGAACGTGGACTTCCAGGTGGTCAAGGCTGAAGGCGAGCTTCCAAAAACCGGAGAGAAGCCGCCGGAAGATGACGACAGGCAGATGGACGTATTATTGGTGGCGGCCAAGAAAGACATATTGAAGGACCAGATCACGCTGCTACAGCAGGCCGGTTTGAAGCCGATCATCGCTGATCTGGACGTTTTCGCGTTGGAGAACAGCTTTGAGCTGGCTCTGGGGCTGGACGTGGACGACACTTTCGCCCTGGCGAATATCGGCGCCACCACCACCAATGTCAACATAGTGGAGCAAGGGATAACAGCTTTCACCCGAGACATGCCCGCCGGTGGCTCCACCATCACAGAAGCGATACAAAAGGGGCTGAGCGTCCCCTATATAGAAGCGGAAAACATTAAATTGGGACATTTACCCTCTGGCACAAAGCAGGCGGAGGTTGTTACCTATGTCCGGGAAGGCGTGGCGGCGCTGTGCAAGGAGCTTTCAAGCACTCTTGACAACTTTCACAAGACCTCTGATGGTCGCGTGAGAAGGATATACATTTGCGGCGGTGGCGCGCTGATGGAGGGAATGGAATCGATGATGGCCAAGGAGATGGGCCTGGAGTGCAAACTTATAAATCCATTCAGAAACCTGAAAGTTAACACCAAGGTATTCGATCCGGAATACCTGGAAACTTATGGCCCCATGGCTGTGATCGCCATAGGTCTTGCCACAAGGGTAATGGACGACAAATGATCAGGATAAACCTTCTTTCCGACAGGCAGGCCAAAGACAGGCGCCTAATACAGCAGCAGATACAGATGGCGATGTTCATCGCCATGGTAGCGGCTGTCTTGTGCGGCGGTTACTACGTTGGCAGAAGCAACGAGCTGAGTAATATCGAGACGGAGATAACCGAGAAAAAAGCAGAGAAGGCTAAGCTTATCGAGATTACCAAGAAGGTCGAAGAGATGCAGAACAGGCAGGATACAGTGGCGGCCATCATGGATACCATCAGGGATCTGAAAAGGATCAAGGCTGGCCCCACCCCCTACCTAGACTCTATCAATATATTGCTGCCTCAGCAGGTGTGGCTAAGTAGCTTAAAAGACAACATGGGACAGATCAGGATTGAGGGCTTCTCCTTCTCTCCCCAGGCTGTATCCGAATTCATGACCAGGCTTTCGACATCCGGGGACTTTAATAGCGTGGACCTGAAAAGCACCGAGGCTGTGTCTTTGAAGGGTGACTTGGGAGGCAAGTCTTTTACCAGGGACGTACAAAAGTTCACGGTATCTTTTGTGACCAGAATAAGCATCGAGTTGGCTGAACAGAAGGCGAAAAGAGAAGACGAGGCCAAGAAAAAAGAGGCGATCAAAAAGAAAAAGAAAGCCGACCTTGAGAAACTGAAGAAATAGGGACAACGGTAGATATATGAGCCAGGCTAAAGAACAAGGGATGCAGACAGGGGCTTGATGTGGATTTAGATAAATTATTTGAGAAGCTGCCATACGACAAGATAATTCCGCTTCCAAACTGGCAACGTTTCGCCGGGCTGGGAGTGGTGATAGGCATTGTTGTGGCGATATTCTATTTCTCCGTCATCACCGGGCTGGAGGAGACTATCACTGCCAGAACGGGAGAGCTTCTCAAACTACAAGATCAGGTAAGAAAGTTAACCGACTATAAGAAACAACAGGTTCAGTTGGAAAGGCTACTGGCAAGGGCCGAAGCCGAACTGAAAGAGAAGAAGAAAATTCTCCCCACAGACAGGGAAATCGACTCCTTGCTGAAGGACATTTCAAGCTACGGGTTGCAGGCGGGGTTGACATTCGAGAAATTCACCCCAAAGGGCGAAGTGGCGAAGGGAGATTATTACGCAGAGGTCCCGGTGGACATAGAAGTGAGCGGTAGGTTCCACAACATATTGATATTCTTTGACAGAATCGCCCACCACGACAGGATTGTCACCATCGGGAATGTTCTGATGAAGGCGGGTAAAGACAAGAAAGATCCAGCGAATCTTTCGGTATCACTCAGGGCGATTACATATAAGTTCATAGAAAAGCCAGCGGGTAATAAGCCTAGGGGCAAAGGCTGAGCATTGCAGAGCAAGTTAGAAACAGGTATTAGGGCATTTACGTTCCAATTATGAAACGGAAGACTGAAAAAGAGTTCGGGAATAACTGATGAAAGGCAAATTTCTGCTGGGTATGTTGGTATTGGCCGCCGCCTTCCTCGGCTACCAGTATATGCTGGGGCAGAACACAGAGGAGGACGTGGCGAACGTCAAAAGCTCCTTTAAAAAATTGGCCAAGGCCATATCAGCAAGCGATGTGAAGACTATCAACATGCTGGTATCCCCCACTTTCACCGACGCCACCTTGAAGAAGAGAAAAAAACTGATTGAGGTGCTCTCTTTGCCCCGCAAAACCTATATCGCAAGCTTGTCAAATGTGCAATTGCAAGGAAGCGACATGGCTCTGGTCTTTTATACCAGAACCGAGATAAGGGGCAAGAGAGGAAAGATGCTCAAGGATAAGATCAACGGGGAAATATGGAACCGCGATCCGTCGAATCCTAAGTTATGGAAACTTTCCAAGCTGGCCCAGAAGGACAAATGGTTCCGCAAGACAGAAATTCCCATTGACACAAATGTGGCCGTCGAAACAAAGCAGCCAAGCGAGAATGAGCCGGTGCTAGGTTCGCTGGAGAAAAAAGAGGCGGAAGCAAAGGCTAAGGCGGAGGCTGAAAAGTTTGAAGCGCTGGAGGCCAAGAACGCCAAAGAGGGAGAGACGGAGAAAGCAATCGAAGCAGCGCCGATGACGGGCGATGAGGTGGTATTGGCAACCTACAACCCGGCGAACAAAAGAGACCCCTTCCAGCCCTGGGGTGAATCGGGCCAGATAGATGTTGGCGGAAAGTGCGATCCCATGCGTGAGAAGGAAACCCTTGAAGCTCACGAGCTTCTTTCCTTGAAACTGCAGGGTGTGATCTTCACGGAAAGAGAACCCCTGGCCCTGGTGACAACGCCTGATGGAAAAGGCTATACCTTATACAGGGGCAAGTACCTGGGAAAAAATTGCGGACGAATCGTCGATATTGACGATGACAGGCTCTTGATTGAAGAAAAGAGAAAAGATCCGACGGACCCATTCAGTGATTGGCAAACCGTCGAAAGCGAATTGAAACTAAGACCAGAGGAGGGTACTTAAGTGAGCGCTATGTCTAGGAAACTGGTGGCCATATGCGCCGCATTGGCCTTAGCCGGATGCGCCAGCGGCAAGCCCACGGCCAAGAACGTTGACACTCAAGCCCCTGGCGGCTCGGTAAACATTCTGGACGTTACCGCCTCCGGGGACAGTGAAAGGGTGGACCTTGTGGTCTCGGCCGATGGCCGTATACAGTTCACCGCGTTTAAAATGTCGGATCCGCCAAGGCTGATCGTCGACTTGACCCAGGCCATTTTGCCAGGCTCCAAGCAGGAGATGAAAGTGAACATCGGACCGGTGGTATCGGTAAAGCCGCTTTATTTTGAGTCGTCAAATGACTCAAGGCTGGAGATCGACCTGGCCGAGGACGTGGACTATGTGGTCAACGATGAAAACCCCTCCGAAATGATGATATCTGTATTCCGGAAGGGCTCGGAAGCTGCCGTTCAGGCATTGGCGGAGGCCGCTACAACCAAGGAAGAAGTGCTCGACATCGAGGCTCCGCCCGTCATGGAAGCGGCCCAGGAAGCGCCCGTCATGGAAGCGGCCCAGGAAGCGCCAGTCATGCAAGCGGCCCAGGAGGCGCCTGCCATGACGGAAGAGGGGCAGATCATGGAAATCCCGGTGGAACCGATGGTGGAGGAGATAGCCGCCGCCCCCATCGAGGACGAGAATGCGATTTTGCTGGCCGGACCCCAAGCGGGAGCGCCCCTGACGCTGGATAACGTGGAATTCAAACAATACAAAGGATTAAGCCGTGTGGTGGTGACCATGTCCCACCCCAACTCAGCTTATATGCTTCTCTCCCGGGAAAAGATGAACAGGCTCACCCTGGACCTGCCGGGCGCAGTCATGGACAAAAGCGACGAGCGCCTAATCAACGTCAACGTCGAGGATTCCAAGGTATCCAATGTGGCGGTATTCCAGTTTTCTACTGGGGAAAAGCCGATGGTTAAAGTGGTTGTGAACCTGTCTGAAGCCTCGCTATACAATGTTTCCAGCGAGGGGGACAAGATATTCCTTGATGTGGGAGACGAGGCGCTGGTGGCCCTGGCTGCAACGCCGGAGGAGTCCCAGCTCAAGGCGATGAAGCCTGTAGAAGATGAGTTCGAATTTGAGGAGAAGAAATATGAAGGAGCAAGGATCTCCTTAAACTTCTTCAAGGCGGATATCCACAACATTCTGAGGATCATAGCTGATGTGTCAAACCTCAACGTGATCACCTCCGGTGATGTGAAGGCCGATGTGACCATCAAGCTGAAAAATGTGCCGTGGGACAGGGCTCTTGAGGTCATACTGAAGAATACCGGTATGGATATGATTCGGGAAGGCAACATCATTCGCGTGGCCACCGCCAAGGCTGTGGAAGCGGAAAAAAAGAGAGAAGAGGCTCTTCAGAGAGTGGAGAAGGATCTGGAACCTCTTTTCACGAAAATCTTTGAGGTGAACTACGAAAGCGCCGGCAAGATGAAGGCGAATCTTGATTCGATCAAGAGTGATCGCGGCAAAATCGAGATCAACGAGCGCACAAATATCCTGATCGTCAAGGACACAAAGAAGAGAATAGGCGAAATGGCAAGGCTGATTCGAGCCTTGGACAAGAAGGAGCATCAGGTGCTCATTGAGGCCAGGATCGTGGAAGTCACTCACAGCCACGCCCAGGAGCTTGGCATAGTGTGGGGTGGATTCTGGAATGGCGTTTCCAACCAGAACTTCCCGAACACCATAGGTGTCACGGGTCAATCGGGCAGTTCGCCTAACCAGCCTGCCGGAGGCGCGGCGGTGAACCTGGGTACCAGCAGTACCACAGGAGCTCTGGGGATAAGCTTGGGCCACGTAAACGGGGTGGCCCTGCTGGACGCCAAGCTGATGGCGATGGAGAACTCTGGAAACGGCAGGATAATCTCCATGCCCAAGATCACTACGATGAATAACAAGGAGGCCACAATAGAATCTGGGCGGGAGATCCCTTACCAGTCCGCAGGTGAAAACGGCGCCACCACTACCGCATTCAAGAAGGCTACCCTTTCACTGAAAGTAACGCCCCACATTACTCCAGACAAAAACGTGCGAATGACGATCTCTGTCAACAAGGATGAGGCTGATTTCGCAAACCGTGGTGGCCCTGACGGCGCGCCACCGATCATCACAAAACAGGCACAGACCGAAGTGCTGATAATGGACGGCAGCACCACGGTCATCGGTGGATTGTTCAAGGATACCGATAATACAGCCAAGAAGAAGGTTCCCGGGTTTGGGGATATTCCGTTGATCGGATGGCTGTTCCGGAACTCTGCCATAAACAAAACTGGCGAAGAGTTATTAATATTCATTTCCCCAAAGATTGTTGATTGATATGGTGTCGCAGAACAGGAGAAAGATCATGGTTTCCAACAAGCTGGTTACATTGGCGCTGACGGTTTTTGTAATGTCACTATCTATAGCCGGATGCAGCTCCATGGAGAGCGAATCAGTGGCCGACCATCATGTGGGGCCGGTGGGGCCCACGTATCCTAGCTTGTATTATTTCGAGGCCACCGTCACGCCACATACGGTGGTGCCCCCTGCAACGGCAATATTCATGGTGCGTGTTTTTGATTCCAATGGCAACCTGGTGCCCAACGTGCCTGTCTACGCCCTCGGGGCGGATGAATCGACCATGGGGGAAACCGATTACTCCGGTATAGCCAGGTTCTCTCTTGTGATAGCGTCTAAAGGCGGTGGTGGAATCTCTGGATATGTTTTACCCATGACATTTTCGGTTGAGGATACGTCTTTGACAATTCCTGTACAGGTCGCCCCTGCCGGCGGCGCCTAAGCCCCTGGGAAGATGCTGGAACGGAGTAAGCTGAAGATAAAGCGCTGGTGAGTGTAGTTCGGGAGCGGGTGGAGCTTGGCTCACGCTCATATGAAATATGGATCGGGGCGGGAGCGCTGGAAAAGGCTGGCGCCCTGATCGCCAAA
>Ga0224511_10002688_pt1 | contig 12181 bp, 4 predicted proteins | sample SF_May12_sed_USG_2_FD_169988 | JGI IMG/M metagenome (GOLD analysis project Ga0224511, IMG submission 169988) | Sediment microbial communities from San Francisco Bay, California, United States - SF_May12_sed_USGS_8_1 | ecosystem: Environmental > Aquatic > Marine > Sediment | place: USA... | reverse complement strand
ATAGAATGACAGCATAATAAATACATTCAATTCCTCAATACTGCATCATGCTACATATAGCAACAATGAAACTGTGCATGATGTAAGCCTTATGTCACAATACTTGGAAAATGATCGTTTAAACATAATGGCATAAAAGTCAAGTGTTTGGGCCCATCAAAAAATGCAACCAGGATTATCGTAAATCTTTTAAAACCGATGAAGATTATTAAACTTTTAATTCTTTTGTTGAACCTAGGTGTCCATACATAAAAATATATGCATAATCCACTTGTTTTGAAGAATGTTGTGTTTAGTGTTGATGTTACACTTTTGTGCCGAGCATTGTAAACACGTTCAATAGCATGTGTCTAAACAGCGAGTGATGCTTTATTATGACCCAACGACAGCCCGCCCCCCCTTCCCTGGTCTTCATAATTTACGCGTCACTTGACTAAATACTTATTATAATGTGAAAGCCATATTGCTCCATTAAAATATTACTAACAAATTATCGGACTAAATACTGGTGGTAGCTTTTCGCATAAACAAGATTGAAGTGAATACAAAAGATATCCCTACAAAGCAGGTCCGTCAAGACAACATTTTGGGCGGGCTGTCGATAGGTCAATTGTATGGGGTGCCATTGCCAGTGGTGGATTGGGTAACGTGACCTTTTTAACGTGGGGATCGTATAGGCAATTTTTCAAACGACTTCTATTCCTTAATTGTTTGTTCTAATTAAATAAAACTTTGTGTGAATTGTTATTGGTTGACCCTCTGGCAAAACATTTTAAAGGATTTTCAGTCGGTTTCCAGATATGTTTGTTAACGTTTACGAAATGCAATTTGCATAAATATTGTCTGAAACGACAAGGCCTGGAGCTTTTTATAATTTGTATTTAACGTCATCTAGGGGTCCTCCAATTTAATTTTCGTTTTATGTCCCTGAGGTCTAAAATGGTAAATGTGATAAAACAACACAGAAATTATCGTTAAACATGGCTGGATCATACGATCAAAAGAACTGAGGTGAGCGACCCAGGACATCGTTTTATTATGATATTTGTTAACTATTTTCTAAGATTTTCCGTGGTCGCGCAAATAATGCAAAGGGAAAACAAACTTGGTAAACTTTTGCATGATATATTTATTTAATCTTAAACATGTTATAGAAAATATTTCAGAAAACTGAAATGACGTGTTTGCTTTTAATCATGTTAATGGTTCATTCGGTAAAACGAAAAGATGCATAATATAAACGAAAGCCTACACCGTTCAATTTCTCACGGTCAAAATAAAGGTCTGTGTCAGGTTAATCATAGTTATATCATATCATATGATAACTGATACACTCGTGAACTTTATCAAATCTTGAGGTTGATAGCACTTCCTTTGATCGAGGCCCTTTGAACACTCATGGCGGATAACTTTAAAGCCACCAGAACACGATTTGGGCAGTAACATGCTAAAAAATCTAAACTATCACTAAAAGTCTAAATAACTGCGTAATAGAGCATACACAATACAATGTAGGTACCACGTGCACTCATTTTCTTGTCCATGGACACAAAAAAGCTTTACCTCGAATTACATGTATTTTTCATCTTTTTAAATATGTAGTCAAGAATGTTTTTAGTATCAGCTCTTTAACATCACATTTCTTTGCTAAGACTCTTACCTGAATCGTATTTTAAGATAAGTACGTTTCAACCCAATTTTCTGTGCTCTAGCTCCTTTAAAGATGCCTTTGAAAGTTTTATTTTATAAAACGAAGTTTTGCAATCAAAATATATTTTCTTCTAAAAAGTGGACATTTATTTCGAATGTTGTAAATAAGAACTCAAATAAATATTTACATATACGTGTTTGTTGTTGTTTATTTTAAGTTCGATTGCTGCTTTTGTTATTGTATGTTTTACGTATTGATGTCCACATGTACAGTAACATTATTGTTTTTTTTTCAAAGCTGCCTAAAACTGGGGAGTACATCTTGATTCATATTCCTTTAGGGTGGCAATGAAAATCAAATTTATGAAAAACTAAAATGAATATATTATAAACGTAAGTAATGCGTTTTTGGAGAGATGTCATGAAAAAGCGAATTTAGCCGGATCAATTCGAAATAAAATCAAGTTGTTAACATTATTACACTAGCTGTCAGTTATTCCACTTTCTTTTTCAATCTCCACGAGTTGTCGGTCATTTACATACAATGTGACTGTCAACTTCTTATATCAGAGGTAGATTAATTGTTTATTCCAGTCTCATCTTTGTACAAATCAAATCACAAAAACGTATGAAAAATGCATAAAACTTAATGTACAAAGCCACTCTTCAAAGAGTTATAAGAGACTATAAATACAATACACGTCTAATTTACAACGTACATAGGTTTATATAATAAATTAAAAAGCTTGAGGCGAGTGTAAATCAAGCGATAAAAAATAATTAAGTTTCTCAGTTAAACCACAAGAGGGAACGCGAACTTATGTGCAATGGATAGTTCCACAACTGTCAGTCAGGATAAATTATAACGGTACATGGTCAATTTTAATCCTATGGCTGATAGGTTTAGTGTAAAATAACAATCTGACCTAGTTTCAACAATGAAAATCATGGTTCCTGTTTGTGATAAGCGTTATCACATATACAATAGAGTTCGCCATTTTTGGGCGGAGTTTAAGAAATTGTGGAACTATCCATTGTAAAAAAGGGTGTAAAAGATCATAGTATCCCTTCCGTCTGACCTAAAGAAAACCGATTAACATACTGCGAACTTTGGAGATAGTATATGTCTCTATGTTATAACCTGAACACAAAGACGTTTTCACTAAATCCGATTGTGTTTAGATTGTTATTTTATACAGAAATAACTCTTATTGTACAGGATTTAGTTCGTTGTATCAATAAAAAATGTTTTTAAAGTTAAAAGAGCCACCATATGAAGCTTATTAAAGGTACGGTTTAGTTACGCTAAACAAAGTCAAAAAATATTTCGTTCGTTCGTTCGTCATGTTCCGTTCTAAATTTCTAATTAGTTTTGATATGATTAGTATTTGAACAATTGTCTTTAAATTTAAAGAACACTGTTAAAATTATGTACACAGTTACACTTGATAGACTGATTAAGATTTTATTAATAATAAATTATCATTATTGTAATAACCTTACAGATAACGCATAGCTTTAACACAGTTTCAATTATCTTTGTATGTCAACGATGTTATCATACCTTTGAAAGGCACTTTTAAGGGTTCAAGTATGGCAGTTTGTAATGATAGTGCAATAATAGCCGATATGATGTCTGCACGTTAATTATTGTTAGACCATAGCCCTACGGGCTATTTAAAATAATTTTTCAATAGCCCGAATGAAATTTTAATAGCCTAAACGTTTTGTTGTGGTCATGATTCATACAAATCATATTAGAAAGAGTTGACTCGCATTTATTTGAATCTCTCTTGTGTTTTCTTACGAACACTTAACTGCAAAATCAGTTTTTATGTTATATTGATTCTTTTTTAGAATTTTACTTCAAAATTTCAATCGACCGGTCGGGCTACCTAGCATACAATTCTAATCGACCGAAATGCCTTTTACTCGACTCGGGCTTTGGGCTTATAGACTAATTGGTAGCCGGACATTTCTCAGTCCGGACATTTCTCAGTTCGTTAAATTTGCAGGGTCGGACAATTCTCAGTTCATTGATTTTCAGGGCCGGACATTTCTCAGTTACATGTTTTGCAGGGTCGGACAATTCTTAGTCCGGACATTTGTCAGTTGGTTGATTTGTAGGTCCGGCCGGCAGTCCGACATATGGCGGATCTATTGTTATAGATCCATTTTTAACGTTGAGTACACCAATCAATTACATAATTCGCAGACTGCAGTGATATGCGTCTTACAAGGTTGCAAATCCCAACAGGCCAAAAATTCATTAACATTATGATGTGTTTCGTCCTGAACACGAGCGTGTATATTAAAAAGTATATTTAAAATATGTTGTATATAATTTATTTACTAATAAATATCTTGACGGTATAAATTATAAAGATGTTCAACACCAAAAAAATTGTAAACAGTGTGGACAGGTCAAGTTTAAAGTCACGCATTAATTCTGAATTATAAAATAGCATTATGTTGGTTGCCTTCCTTTTGACGAGAAAGCATTGTGAATGAAAAATGCGCGAACACTACATTTAAAAATTGTTTGGCCTATATATGTCATAAAAGATACCAATTGCTATAAATGCCTAAATTGTTAGTGCGCGTATCATATCGCATTATTGTGCTTTAAAGACTAACATAAAACTTGAATAAATAAAGGAACTTTAATTAATTTATATATCAACTCTGAAGATGACACTTCTTCGCAATGTCTGAGTCAAAGATATGGTTACTTGCTGGTAAGAATTTAAACTTGATTAATGGATTTATGTTTAATTTGTGGTTATGTTTAACTTTACTATGAAATATATATATAAACATTTCATATTATATAAATAATAACCTCGTTGAGGGTTACAGTGAATTTTGTGAACGCAAGAAAATTCTGTTGACCTGAGCATTTTTTATTATTTTATTTTACCGAAAAAGTGTGTTCTGCTCATTCAAGACAGCGATTACACCGATATTCCAGCTTGAACTCTGTAATTCTAAGAAATATTTTTTTCTTTTACATTTGTCCCATAGGATACGGATAAAACTTATATTGATATTAATTTGTATTTATGTAATTATGTATTGTGCAACATGTATTATACTTGCATTGTCTATTTGTTTAATATATAATATTATATTACAGGTCTTGTGCTGCATGTGCAGGTCCTTACTTGCACAGGTACGTTGACATATTTAAAATACCTCTTCCGTGTTTTAGTTAGATCAGTTTAGTTTTTTATATGTCAAACACAATTATCCCTTATTTATTAATACATAATTGTTCAAGTGTCTGACAAATGGATTATGAAAACACACCCGCATTTGAATGACAAAAAAACAACATATTAAAACTGTTTCAGGCTTTTTGCTGTCCAACTCAACTGTTGGTATGTTTTATACTGTTCTCTCATCATAATAATTATGATGGTGTTTTTTCTCTATAAGTTCTAAAAATATTAATATAATATAGATCTATCCTGTACAACGCTCTGGAATGATTTTACGATTACTAATATAAGGACGAGTTTTGGTAATTGTTTGAAGGAAATGTATTTTTCAACTTTGCTTTAGGCCAATGTGTTGATGTTAGTCATGAATGCGCCTTCATGAACGACACATTTGGGATATGCCATGACCAACACACTGCCGAGCAACGATGCAAACAGTTTTGTGGACTCTGCAAAGAAGGTGAAAGTGTTTAGTACGTCGGTTTATAAAAAACGAATATAACTTTTGAGACACTTAATAGTAGAATAAGTATTGAAAAATTGTTCAAGCATTTTCTGAAGCCAAAATTACGTTTTGGCTTTTATATATGTTACAGCCAATCTGTGAAATCAGCCGTTTCATGAAATGGCTGATATTTTAGCCTTTTCGTGAAATGACTAATTCACTCAGCCGTTTCATGAAACGGCTAAATATTTCAGCCATTTCATGAAATGGCTAAAAAATTGCTTTAGTCATAAACTAAGAAACAAGCATTTAAAACAAAACAAAGACTGAAGTTTACACAATCTCTTAGTTTAATTTAAGTTCTGAATATAAGGATAAAACAATTAGCATAAGAAAGCACATTATGGAAGCACATCAAATGATCAGTTGTACATTTGTATGTGCCATGAGTAATTCAGATAATATAGTGAGATTTTCAATTTCCTACTATAATTTCACCTAAAATAACACATTATCAGAAACATACCAGTGTATCAGACTCTAGAAGCACATATCAATAAAGTACATTTACGCTTGACCGCCTGATGTTGTTGCTTTCACAGCTAATTAAGAGAGCAAATAAAACATCAATTACCAAGGTAGTGTCAATTAGTGCCAAATTCATAAACCCTTTTCGTTTTTCTACTAACAACAACACCGACGGGGTAGCACCATAAAGACCCCGTTAGGAACCGATAGGGACCTTAAATGTGTGAAAACTTACCAAACTGTTAACCGATTAAATGTTTTAGTTAACTTTGCTAAAGATTAAACAAAAGGTTACCCTAACCCTAGCTCGTCACGTTTTAGCATCCGAAAACATGGAGTGATTACAGTAAACTAATTATAATTATCCAGTTATTATTGATGATAAGTCACACAATTTGTCACTTAAACCATCATTTAAGCAATTAATGTAGATAATCAAAGGGGAGTGGGGTTTATCAGTTTTAATTAGCTTCCGCAATGCTGTGTTGCTTTAATTTGACTATGATCATTTTAAATATGTTCTTTTTGTGGTATATTCAAATAAATTATAACAGTTATGATATTTAAGGCAAAACTAAGCTTAAAAACGTATTACATAGATCGACTGAAACTAAACCAGTCAATCTGTGTAACACTAACATAGAGATTTTAGCCATTTCATGAAATGGCTGAAATATTTAGCCGTTTTATTAAACGACTGAGTGAATTAGTCATTTCACGAAAAGCCTAAAAATATTAGCCGTTTCATGAAACGGCTGATTTCAAGGATTGGCTGTAACATACACATGTAATTATCTTTCAATGTCAAGTAACTAAACTTAAATGAAACCAGTAATTGTTTCGTAAAATAATACTGCTACTCGCTTGCGATCCGAAAAAAATTGTTTAAGCGATTTATAACTCTTCCTTTGTTTTTTTTTGTTTTTGTTTTTCAAAAAAAACGTGCATTGTACATTTTTATTAAACTCGTATTTTACAGTATAAATACTTTGCATTCATGTATTAGGCCATGCCAAATCGGAGTTAAATAAGTAATTCAGACCATTGTTTCATAGTATGATGATGTTTTTCCATTAAATATATAAATAATGTATTGTTTATGTTGTAAAACATTTATGTTTTCGTTTTCGGTTTGTGTGTTTTTGTGAATAGGTACGTGTACCTACATTTATCAAACTTAAGTTGACGCTTAACAAAATTTCAGTTTGGAATGGCCGTAGGCGCGGTTGTCTGAAAAGCATTTATTGTGTTTAAAGATTCATTCCTACAAAAAGAGTATTTGTGACAATATAGTATGATTTTAAATCTATATACACTGTATAAGGTATCTATATTGAGAAGAATGTTAGCAACTACATGCTGACTACCGTAGTACGTTTGCATTACAAACACGTTTTTTTCTGGGAAAATATTGAGAATTTAAAAAATCACTATATAAAAGTTCTCTGTTGTAAGTAATTTACCTTAACTCCAACTTTAACCAATCAGTCAACGGCGCATGGTCGGGCTGGAGTGGTTGGAGCGGATGTGACGTCACATGCGGACACGGTGTAATGTCACGTGACCGACAATGCGACGACCCGGTACCTGCATACGGCGGCCATGAGTGTCCAGGCATTGGACACGATACTCAAGTGTGTGATCTTAGAGAATGTCCAGGTACACATATAACAGTTATATTGTAAATACATTAATAGACTTTATTTATACACATGCTCGTATTTTACAAATATCATATCAGCCCATAAAGAGAATAGAAGTGAAGTATTGTGTAAGCCATAATACCATGATGAGCCTAATGTCGATGTCATTGTTCTCGGTAGTATATGTGAATGTATTTTGTAATTCCATTGTGTAACATAAGACAAAACAGCATACTGTATTAAGTATGATTAATGACGCTGGTGGAATTTCGGGACATTTATTGTACAAATATACAACAACAGTTTTTGTACAGTTCACGGTGGATGGGGCGGATGGTCAGACTGGGGGTTCTGTAGCTCTACGTGCGGTATCGGACTCCGCAGACGAGACAGGAGTTGCGACAACCCGTGGCCATCGAGAGATGGCAATTACTGTAACGGCGACAACATCAATTATGACATTTGCCTTGGATCTGAATGTCAAGGTAAACGTTCAGGCTTAATTGTTTGTTAATTTCTTTACCGACTTCAGACTTTCTTTTAGAAGGATCAATGGTTAAATAAATCGAAACATGCGTAGGTTTTAATGTACATTCACCAGACAGAGTTCAATTCAATTCAATTTAAAAAATCAATTTTATGTTAAAAGTATAATTGTTTACTACACTATGCGTTAATACATTCTAAATAGTTATTATTTATTTATTTTTCTTCATTTGTGATATGTCAGGTCGGGTGGGGAAGTTGGTTTTCCTGGATCTCTCTAACATATCCGATACAATGAAAATCATTTTTTATTGATCAATTAATATTAAGTGGAATAATTTTCGTAAGATTCATCTAGACCTAATAAAACGAAATATGTCTTCTACCAGAGCACAGCTTATTATGAATTTGTATTATGTGTATTGTGCCATGCAGGAACGTAAGTTGACGTCAGACGTTTGGCGTATACGATTCAAAGTCACAACGCTAAATCATTTTTTCAAAATCTTTACAGAACAATGTTGCTATAGATGAAAAAGTATCAGACTGACAAATCTAATGACGTAAACAATTATGTATGATATAAACGTACGTACTTGTATAAACTACGTTTTGCATTCTACATTGTAAAAACTGCGTTTAGATCCTAAACGCTTTTCTAAACGCGTTTTCGGTCTAAAAAATTGACATGTTAAGCAACCTAAACACGTTTAAAACCTAAACATGTTTAGAAAATAAACATTAAAAAACCTAAACATGTTTAGAGGTAATACATGTTTAAGAGCAACATGTGTAGATCTTAGACTAGATGTAGTATTCAATATTGTGAGCCACTTAGGTCACATATAATAAAACTTGAGTCAGGTTAAATAACTACAACGCAAGTATACAGTTTAACGAGTTCACGGAGACTTAAATTTGTCAAACAGTTATAACATTCAATATGATACGACAATATGATAAAAACCATTCAAAGGTTTATAGACTCAAATTATGCAAATCGCCAGACAACAATATAATATAGGTCTGTATTTCAAAGCCTAATGCAGTTTTCATTGTACATGCTGTAATACAGTAAACACATATTGTCTGTGTCCTCAAACACGAAGTGTTCCATGAAACCCAGTAATTGAAAATGTTTGGGATAAGATAAATCTCACACATAATATATAAACATTAAATCAGACAGTCTCTGTCAATTGTGATGACACAGGCACAAGTTGTGCCTCACATACTACAGCACAACCAGCCCTGGTCCCGTCTGTGTTTAATTCGATGGCCAATCTCGGTGGGGTCCCCTTAGATGTTTTTGAAGCTTCCAACTGCATAGGCTGTCAATAAACAAAAGAGGTTTTATGAAGGTGTTGTAACTTTAATGGGCTGTTATGTTTACCTGGTTCTGTTTAAAATTTAAATTTTAGAACATATGTGATCCAATCTCATACTTTATCCTTTAATTTGAAAGATAAAAGATCAGTACAATTCTTTAAGATGCAATTTCTGAATAACCTCCCCTTATAATATGAATTATTTTGGATTTTCTCCCCTATAATTGCTAAAAATCAATATTCTTAGGTACGGTAAACTGTCCTTTTTATTGCATATTATGAAACAAAACGAGTTTTGGCGTCTTTTTACCGTTTGGATTTCCCTATATAACAATAATTTGAAATATATTGAATAAATTTAAAATTCCCATAGACTCCAATGCTAAACTTCAGACAGATTATCTCCACCAAGCATCAAAATTAAAAAAAGGTAACAGTTAAAAAGAGTTCTGAATTTATCAAGGTTTACAACATATCTAATTTTCATAGAGATCCATCCACGAGAAGTATTTGATCCAAAATACTCCAATTATTGTTAACCGTTTTTTATTAAAATTATTTGATTAACATTGTTGATTTTCTAGTCGTCCACGAGGCAATTTTGATTAAAAAAAAGAATTATGTCCTAGTCTAGTGAAATGCATACAAAGCAATTCTAGACGAAATAAGGGGGGTTATGGTTTCTCAAGTAGTTCGTTTACTGTACATTTTTGTCTGATTTTTTTATGATGTAGTTTTTACAGAACAATATGTTTCATTTGAAGCGTCAACTCTTACAATGATTTTCTTTTACTTCTATCTTTTATGAATGTTTTCTTTTTGAAACCTGGAATATTTTGTAAATAATCCATGTACGACAACTGTGGAAAAAATGAATTGCACACAAAGAATCAAAGAATGCGGTTAATCTTGTCATAGTTTTCAAGAAAAAGGGATATTTCTAATAATCTAGTTTGCGTGTTTCACTTAGAGGCTATCGAGTGTGTTCTCTCCCTATCTTATCTGTGGTACTATTCTGTGAACTATATTACACCGTGTCCAGACATATTTTTTATGCCCTAGCTAATGCATTAATCTAGGAAAATACAATTGGGTTTTAACTTTTATTTATCGTCTCACTCGTGCATATAACTGCACTGTCGGGTCATAAAGATCATTCGTTTATGATGAAGTGGCCCATATTGCAAAACACATCACGACCCAGGTTCTTACTGTGTCCAAAACAAAACATAAATTCACGTTCTTGTCTGCTTTAAAAACTAGTACTTTCTTTCATACAGGTGTATATGAAGTTTTATTGGAAACATGGGAAGTAAATCTCGGGGTCCCTGGATCGCCGGTCCAGTGTTGTACCACTAGATCTAGTTGGCCCAAATAATGTAAAACCAATTCTATACATTTATCTTATTGTTACAGCTGGATGGTCGAATTGGTCAACGTGGAGCCCATGCAGTGTGACGTGTGACGCAGGAATCCAGCAACGGAAGCGCACGTGCCTCAACCAAGTGGTAGATCTCCACATGCCCGTCAGCAACTGTTCCGGGGATGCCTTAGAGATCAAGTCATGTTCAGGAGCTAAGTGCACACGTACGCAGAATTGTATTGTTTAAATGTGAGAAGTGTAACTAAATAATCAAATAAAATTATTAATTGTAATTTGCTTTTTAATTTCAAAGTAAACCACCGAAATGTATTACACACTATAATAGTAGGGCTAAAGCCGTTGGGCAAATACTGCCGAATGTGTGTCTTCTTCTTCTTTAAAAATTGTAAATCAAAGGTTTCTAAACATCTGCTTCTAAGAAAAAAGTATTGTTATACATGTATATAATATATTGCTTTTAATTATATTGGTATTGGGAAACAAATATATCTATGTTCATTTGATAGGAGACGAATTTGTCTATTTCAGCAACAGTAGTATTTCAAGCCACAGGAGTACAGAAAACCTCTGGATACTCGGTTGGTGAGACAGTGATCTTCCCGGCTGTCACCTACAACGAAGGTTCTGGCTACAATAGTTCCACGGGCAAGTTCATGGCACCTGTGTCTGGAGTATACGCATTCGCGAAACAGATTTGTGAAAACCCTGATACTTATTCGTATACTGCCTTTGTACACAATGGTCACAGTGTTCTTTCAAGTATGAATCAAGTGCCTAATTTCTACTCATGCCAAAGCGCCCAGGTGTTCGTGCAGATGGCAAGTGGTGATCAGATGTGGGTGAGGGTTGTGTTTAGGAGTAGTTCTCGCTTATATTATGATAGCCAACTACAGACAAGTTTTAGTGGTTCTTTAATTCACGGTTGATAAGTGAAACGTATGTTCAAAATTACATTGGTTAAATGATTAACAGATTGCCAGAGTGTTTCTTTTCAGCAGACATTGCGTCGAACTTTGTTACCTAAGTGTCCTTACTTTCAACAAAACTGGATTGTAAAATAAGCAATAAAGTTTCTATATCTTGTAAAATGTTCTATACAAAAAAATGTACAAATCAATCTTGAATATTTTGTCTATTATATTATAATATTATATTTTGTGTAAATAAAAATAAATATACTTCCATCTATTTTTCAGTAGTCTTTTCATTTTAGTTTTCGCCAGTATTTAGCCGTTAAAGCGATTTTACCATTAGGTGTGAATTATATAATCAAAGTATTACAGCTTACTTTAATATACAGCAAGTTATGATATTTACGGAAGCCCTGGAGGGACATTTATTACTTATCACTTATTGTTTATTATTTATGACTTATAACTTATTACTTATAAGTTATTATTTGTTTGCATTATTCGAGAGTCTGCGCCTTTATGAAAAGCACGTATCTATAGTTGTTTATCAACAGACTTGAATGATGTACTGATATGGATCTGTAA
>Ga0224511_10002687_pt1 | contig 12182 bp, 6 predicted proteins | sample SF_May12_sed_USG_2_FD_169988 | JGI IMG/M metagenome (GOLD analysis project Ga0224511, IMG submission 169988) | Sediment microbial communities from San Francisco Bay, California, United States - SF_May12_sed_USGS_8_1 | ecosystem: Environmental > Aquatic > Marine > Sediment | place: USA... | reverse complement strand
TAGACCCTTGTTTGGCAGGACACATACAAACTGGAGACAACATAGTTATAGACCCTTGTTTGGCAGGACACATACAAACTGGAGACAACATAGTTATAGACCCTTGTTTGGCAGGACACATACAAACTGGAGACAACATAGTTGTAGACCCTTGTTTGGCAGGACACATACAAACTGAAGACAACATAGTTATAGACCCTTGTTTGGCAGGACACATACAAACTGGAGACAACATAGTTATAGACCCTTGTTTGGCAGGACACATACAAACTGGAGACAACATAGTTATAGACCCTTGTTGACATTATAATGTTGTCAGTAATATCAACAATAAGCAGTTACAAATAGCATGTGCTGAGCACAAGACTGGTGTAAAAGGTTCATTCCATTGTGACGCAATCATCTCAAACCTCAGTCACCCCGGTCTGTGTTGACAGGTGCAAAAACTGAAAATCAGCTGTTTGACTAAAACCTGTGATTTTATGTAGATAACTCCATCTCGGAACCACCAAATACGCTTCGACACATAAAAAAATAAAAAGAACTTTGGCTAAATCATCTGAATTTTAATTAAAATAAGAAGGATTTGATTCGGGACCTAAATTTCTCTTCGACATACCGAAGTATTGTCTCACTGATGCTCGATTAAACATTGTTCAGCTGTAAATGAGTATTTTACATGCCTTACTTCTTTTTGTTCACATAGATATTAGATAATTATGAGCAGTGTATAAAAGCAGTAAATATAAAATTGTACTAAATTATATAAGAACATCTACTTAGTACATTTATGGCAGCCAAAAAAGTAATAGTAAATATCCCAACAAGTAAGCACTCAGAAGTATTCATAGCTTTACAAAGTATTGTAAATTCACTGTGATTTGAAGAATACGTATTTCTTGCTTTGCAAAGCCACTAATTAAACCCCAACAAACCTCTATAAATTTCCTTTTTTTCCTTCTGAAAACTTGATTCTTCTAGTTTTAGAAATTCTATCACTGACAAGAAGTGAGAAAACATTACCATTCTGCATGTTTAGTGAAACTCAAAATGCAAGTCATTGCCATCAACAAATACTTAGCCAAATTTACTGGACAAAACTGGACATGACCACAATAAAATTTAATGCAGTCAATCATCTACATATTTGACCAAAAATAATTCAGTCAACAGAAGTAACATAGCCATCCCTGTTAACTCAAAGCAAGCCACAACATGCATGGGGTGGAGGGAGGCTTGGCTCAGTGGTAAAACACTTGACTTCTAAATAAGGGACTGCAAGTTTGATCCTCCCCTTACCCAACTAAAATAACTTAAAGGATATATGTAATAGTTCTTCCTAGGCAAAATGCTAGTGTATCAGTGCTATACATTAGGCATGTTAAAGAACCTGGTTTGTCTTGAGTTGTGGGCACTCCAGTATTTTACCCTAAGGGCTACAAATAAACACTAGCAATCTGTACGGCCCGATGGCGAATGGAACAGTCGCACCTTCACTCCCCCCCCCCCCCCCCGCCTGCATGACCTACCTGCAGCCCCAGAAGTACACCCTGTATGAAGTCGGCACTGGTGGACTGGGTCAGGTCTGTTGAATGTTGGCCCCGTACCGTGTCCTCACCAATACGCACAATCGAGATACGTGTCTCATCACTCTCCAAGCCTATGTTGAACCTGCCATGCAGATTTAGGATAAACGTCATGAAAAACAAGAAAAAAGTGTATAACAGTATTAAAATGTGAAAAAAAATTAATGGTTAAGCGAAAAGAAAAAATATGTCTGGTTCTGGTGACTCAACCCTACCTTTTTTTTCCCTGACCCTAACCTTTTTTTCCATTTGATTAAAAAAAGATTGGTGCAAAACTTTAGTAAGAAAAAAGTTGGTACGAAAATATATTTTTGGTTGTCCACAGCATTTATGTGCATTAAACCCCTCCCCCTTGCAGCTATGTTGCACTGTGCATGTTGCTCACAGTACATAAAAAAGCTTAGTGTTGCACACATGGGCGATTTTAATCACACAAACTATACATTGAAATAACATCATAATATCACCCCTCACTCAGCATTACTGGTCGAGTGCCTAAGTTCGGACGCTTTTGGTGGTTTTCGAGTACTTACTCGATAATATATGAACAAATTTGTATAAAATTTGGTATGAAAACAGATGAACCTTTTATCTATTAGAGTTATACTAAAAATAAGAATAATCGAATTGTAACAAGTGTAATTTAACCGTACAACACCCCACCTACAACATGCCTAAAACTGGCCCAAGAGTGCCTAAAGCTCGGACACTATTATCTACAAAAATAAACATACTCAAACAATTTAAAATAGGTAAAACATTATCAACTACATAAAGGCAACTATTATCTTTAAAATTACATATTTTCGGATGCAGTTGCTCCTTATAGTTATGCACAGAAGTCATATTTCTGTATAATGGAGTAAAACATTGTTGCCATGGACACCATTTGTGATTTGCAGTTCTATTGGTTTAAATGTTATTTTAAAAAATGTTTTTGTTTTAAATTTGAAGTATACACAGTGTTAATATAATTTGACGAACGCATTTTGTTTTAATATGAATTGAGCATGCCTACGGTATAGATAAATAAATAAGATTTTTAATGTTGTAAAACCCCATTGAGTTACATGTTCCCGACGTGACCGGGATGTGCAACTGACACAAATAATTCAGAGCATACAGAAACACACTTTCATTTGAGCAATCACTTTGAAATTTTCAGGGTATACTGAATAGGTATTGACCTATCAAATAAATATATTTTTATAAAGACTTGAATTGATTCAATGCACAATTAAAGGTGTCCGAGTTTTAGGCACTGTCCGAGGTTAGGCACTCCACCAGTAGATCTAGTAAGAAAAAAAATCCCTACCTACCCTACCTATATTTTTGGGGCATGTTAAACAGGAACCAGACATATATTTTTATTTGGCCTTATGACCATTTAAACATACAGTAAACGCCGCTTATAACGGCTCCGCTTATAAGGAACTATCGGTTATAAGGATCTGATTTTCATTCCCCGATCTTTACCCTTCTTTGTTCTATATAAAAATACAGCTGAACTACGTTATGTCGAAGTGGTCGGGACCCAGAAAAATACTTGGACATAGGAATGGTTCGAGACAACCAGTTGGGCATGATGGGGAGCGGAACATTTGGCAAAATATCAGTTTTAAAAAGAATGCTTACCTTCAAGCATTATTTTACCATTACTTATTTCGTTCACTAGAAAATTTAAAATAAAACAATAAAATATGTCAATAAATAAAATATTTTAAGTATGTTACCGACTTTTATGTAGAAATATATATGATAATTTGATATCTTATATACGTTATGAAAATAACGTTTTGACAATTTGGAATATGCTTATATTTGTGAAGCACAGAGTCAGTTGATGTGGAGCCAAACTGGCGATGATTGCTTAAAAACGTTCGATTTTAAAATCAATAACTCAAAAAAGGCATGATTATTTGTATCAGTTGGTTCAAGATTGCTTAAAGCTGTCACTAATTACGACGATTAGCGGTTACAAATAACACGCGGTGAGTGTGAGATTGGTGTGAAGCTTTATTCTATTGTGACTCAATCATCTCAAACTCAACCACCACGGTCTGGGTTGATAGGTGCGAAAACTGAGAAACAGCGGTTCGACTTAACTATTTGATTTTATAAAGAAAATGCCACTTCGGGACCGCAAAATATGCTTCGACACATAAAAAGTTTGACATAGATACTTCGACTTAAACAACTGAATTTTAGTTAAAATAAGAAGGACTCGATTCGGGACCGAACATTCACTTCGTCTTAATGAATTATTCGTCTTAATGAAGTTTGCCTTAACAAAGTTCAGCTGAATATGGATATAGCAGATTCGGTTATAAGGAACTATCGCTTAGAAGGAACTCATTTTCCAGTCCCAATGCTTATAAATCAATCTAAATTTCATTCGCTTAGTCAGAACCCACTTTTGGTAGAATTCGCACCTCGCTGCTTGATTACCCGATAATTGACTAGAACCACGTTAATGTTGTTACAGACCATCTAAAGATCGTCTATTGTTTGTTTATAATTATATCTAATAATATAATTGGCGTGTTATTGGCGTGTCATTGTTGAATGTTTTGATAAGAGCTGTTTAAAGACTAACTGTTTTCAAACAGGCGAATTAAAATAACTGCGTTCTTTAATATCATAACATATATATGCATGAGCATTATAAGTAATTTTCTTTATGCCTATTATGACCGTTATATTATCACAACAATTTTGACAACTGAAGGTTAATACAGATCAACACAATAAAATTCAAAACACTTTGGCCATGGTATTTCAGCGAAACTAAAGTTTCTGTCATTTAGTGTCCAACTTGAAAGCAGAATGGAAAGAAAACAAAAAGCGTTAAGTCTTGAGACGAAATAATAAATGAGGTCGAAAAAAATCAGCAAATTAAAAATCGAAATAGCTTAGCATTATGGCATTCCAAAACGTACTGTATCAGGATTTTTAAATAAAAAGGAAAAAAGAATCAATTAAGACCGTTTTACTCTATATTTAATGTAAACAACAATTTTTGCAATTCATCAACTTGCAATAATATCGGACAACACAATGCTCGAAAACAAAGTTCCTTATAAAGGCCAGTTTGTTATATAACCTTCGCTTACAAGGAACTAGTTCGCTATACGTTTATAAGGAACTCCGGATATAAGGAACCATTTCTCATGGTCCCAAGGAGTTTGTTATAAGCGGAGTTTACTGAGAACCAAAAGAACCAAAGTAATATTAAACATACTTGGGTAGTTGGTTGAGAAGAAAGACCTTGAGTAGATTGAAGTTGAGACCGATGCTTGCAGTGCAGTCAACAACAAACACGAGATCCATGGGAACAGCACACACCCCACCTGCAATGCATACAACAATACAGGCCAGTCAATAGAATGGGTGCAATAGCTGCTGCGTGGGACATTAAGCTTATAATACTACTTTTTTATATGTTTTTTAATGGATTGTTTTAACATTTAAACTAGTTTTACAAGCTTACAATATACATGTAAAACATGCAAGAAAAAAAAAGACCAGAAAAAAGTCATGCTTCAACCAGGAGTCTCACTCATGCCCCATGGCAAAGGACACAAGCACTGATACAGTGTGCCACTGGCGCAGACACTAGATCTACTTTGGAGAGGAAAAAAACTTAACATACATGTATAACAGATTTTTAATGATGATGGCTTTTAAGAAACGTGTTAGAAACAGGGTAAAATTTTGAATGAAATAATGATAATAAAAGTCAACACATTTCAACATTTCTTAACAAACCTAATGCCACCGAAAAATGTTTCATGTTCCATGAACAACAACTACATTTATTATCTAAAAAAAAAGAACTTTTTAAAATCATTAAAACACAAACTCTTGTAGGCGTAAAAATCAATGAAGTTAACACAGCCAGAAAGACACTTTTATCCTCTTAAATTGGAAAATATTTATAATATAATGGGCAGATTATTTCTGAACTGTGGAGGTTGACGTAATGTCATCTTTATGAAAACATCTATTTTCAGAATACAGCTAGCCAATATCAGCATGAAATACCTTTATACTAGCATTATCATTGTGAAGCCTTGGTTCCTGAACATTAAGATCAAAAGATGAACTCATACAAATGCTGCCATTATCATGATTGGAAATCTCAAAGTATTTTTATTAGTATGTTTACTGCTGTTCTATGGTGCCATGTGTTATTTTTTAATCTCTAAATGTCTAGCATATTATTATCAACTCTAAAACAAGACTCTGCATATGTAAGCTTAATTCAAAAAGGCAGAAAGTAATGCCTACTCTTGCAGTCGTTGATTGATGTAGCGGCAGCGAAGTCTGTGGTTGGTCTGTCAGCTGGACATGTCAGACAGGAAGTCTGGTCCTCAGCTGGCTGGTATGTGCCGCGACTACACGCAACACACTGTGTCGCCGTCTGGTAGTACCCCGCCGCACACATACCTATAGCATGCCAGAGATCATGTCAGTACTTTGTAACAATGTAGAGAACTAAAAATCAACAACCAAGCATACCAAGTATATTAAAGACACACTAGGTTATACATAATATGTGTGATTTTCGATGAAAAAAAAGTTATATATAAGACTGAAACATATGTAACAATGAAAACTCATGTAAATCCTGTCCTTAAAACTCAGCCTCATGAAGGCAGTGTGTGCTAGTCGTGACAGTGATCATGTAGGCCTTACTGGTACAGTCGGTGCCGGCGGTGGCCCCAGTAGTGGAAGTGGTCTGGCCCCCAGGGCAGGCGGTACAGTACAGCTGTTCGTCCAGGGGCTGGTACAGGCCCCGGTCACACTCCTCACACACCAGGGTGGACGGGTCACGCGCACTTCCAGCCAGACACACTGTGGCGCCACAGAGACAAGGGGAAACACAGGGTGGTTTATTACAGGAGTTAAGTATGCTAGACAAAGGCATTTATTAACAAAAAGAAATAAGTTGCTTATAGATAAGAAAGTTTTTAATAGAAAACAGCAGGACTGATTTCAAAATAAACAAAATGTTTTACCTCCAGGTCTCATTACTGAAAAACACAAATATGTAGTTTAGAGACTAGCAGGATAAAGCCAACAAACAATACCCAACATAATACTATAAATAGTACAAAAAAGCATTTTTACACAGATATACTATATAACAAATATATGATTACTTTTTTAACTCAGCATTATTATTTAAATAACATAATATTCCAATATGTGAACTGTGAAAGGCTCGTACATGTACAGAGATGCTCCTGCAGCACCTGCAGCGTGGCCACGTCCGTGAGGTCAGCGTTGGAGAACTGGTAGACGAGGTCTTCGTCGTTGGTGATGGCCAGCAGGTCGCTGTACTGGATGTTGTCCCCGACGCCGATGGCCAGAATTGTGATGCCCTCGCTACGAGCTGCAGCCGCTGCCTGCAAACAGGCAAATAGGCAGACGTGTACCAACAGATAGACATAGACAAAATGTTGTACCGATAAACCAGGTGAAACTGGGGAATTGAATACAAAAAGTTGGACTGAAATTTATATGTAAAAAGATGAACAATATTAAACTTTAATGGGCATGAACAATTCCAAATACTAGGACAAAATGAGTTTTTGAAAAACAAAATAGAAGAAGCAACTGGATTCATTGAAGAATTAAGGATTAACTGTTTTTTCCATTCTTAAAAACCTTTTGAGGTAAGTTTAAAAATATAAATGAGTTGAATAAAAAAAAATGTTTAAAATGACAGCATAATCCAAACTGAACACATGAGGTTTTCTTTTCAACTGTTTTAATGTTACAGCTTTTCAGTATAAACTGCTGTACTATAATGACTTCAGACAGAGGCTGGCAACCTGTATCTAACATACCGCTGTGGTGGCAGAAGGATTGTCGGAACGTCCGTCAGTGATCAGAACCATGTATTTCTCTGCCACGTCAGCACCTCTGAATTCCAGAGTGCCTCGTTCTAGCGCTGCAAATGTTCCCGTGGTCTGTTGAGGCTCAAACTGGATCGTATCGTAGAAGTTGATGTAGAGAGTGAGATAGGTGTCGTACTCGTCCAGCCCGATCACCGACATCACCATCGTGCCGAACCCGATCGCACCTTGCTTCACCGTTGGCATCACAAACCTGACACACACCAATGTTAACTTACACAACTCTACACAAACCTGACACATACCAATGTTAACTTACACAACTCTACACAAATGATTTAACATTTTTCAATTAATGTTGTTAATGTCTTACCTTTCTTTCAAACAATGTTTAAAGGCATGAATCAGTGACCCACACAACTTTTAGTATTGTAACTCGGTTTTATTATTCTACCTATGCAACCAACAATCAGAGTATTACTTCAATAATTCTTCTATACTATTTCAGATTTAATTTATCAATATTACTTACGCATGTTAAGAGAGTACATAAATACAGAAAGACTTATCCATTCATCCAACCATCCTATGCAGTTTTTTCCACAAAATTATCATAGCAAAAGTCAATCTGAGATAAACCTTTCACATTGTTTTTTAAGAAATGAAATATATAATGTGATAAAAACACAAAGTTGAAATAACTTGCTTAATGGCAAGTAATACAAATGAATTAAAATACAAGTATATTGTTTTTCTTCACAAAAGGTCAGCTTTAATATTTTCAAAGCGTGTGTGTACGTACCCACTCATGAAGATGGTGGTGAACCTCTGGATGTTGGAGATGATGTCCTGCATGCTGTCGGACAGGTCAATCAGGTACATAATGCCCACATCCCCACTACACTGACCTGCAGAATCATGGAAACACAGCCATACCATACAACATGTCCCTCAATCAATCTTTGACATTTCACTTGAACCAAACAGCATCATTTGTCTTGTATCAGATAAAGAATATTTTTGTGCAATGACGTCAATATGGATTACTTAATGTTAAAATGAAAAAACTGTGCAAAGCACTATGTAAACTGTGTCATACTCATGCTGTTAGGGTAAAATGAGATTTTTTTAATTAAATACAAACATTACTTAATCATTTGACAATCAAATACAACACCAATACATTCAACATACTTGGCAATCGAAGGATGTCCAAAGATTGTGATGGAAACTGGCCTTGAGAAACTGAAATCATGGTAAAAACAGACTGTAGAAGCCGTTAACCCTTGTATCAACAGGTTTCCCTGTCAGGATTTAATTAGTTCATCATAGATAAGTAAGTCAACTAACTGTTTGATACGACAATATGAGTTGATTGAATGTTCATGACAACAGACTACAGTATAAAGGTCTTACAAGCGACGAGGTTGGCGTCCATGGTTCATGACAAGAGACTACAGTATAAAGGTCTTACAAGCGACGAGGTTGGCGTCCATGGTTCATGACAATAGACTACAGTATAAAGGTCTTACAAGCGACGAGGTTGGCGTCCATGGTTCATGACAACAGACTACAGTATAAAGGTCTTACAAGCGACGAGGTTGGCGTCCATGGTTCATGACAATAGACTACAGTATAAAGGTCGTACAAGTGACGAGGTTGGCGTCCATGGTTCATGACAACAGACTACAGTATAAAGGTCTTACAAGCGACGAGGTTGGCGTCCATGGTTCATGACAACAGACTACAGTATAAAGGTCTTACAAGCGACGAGGTTGGCGTCCATGGTTCATGACAATAGACTACAGTATAAAGGTCTTACAAGTGACGAGGTTGGCGTCCATGGTTCATGACAACAGACTACAGTATAAAGGTCTTACAAGAGACGAGGTTGGCGTCCATGGTTCATGACAAGAGACTACAGTATAAAGGTCTTACAAGCGACGAGGTTGGCGTCCATGGTTCATGACAACAGACTACAGTATTAAGGTGTTACAAGCAACGAGGTTGGCGTCCATGGTTCATGACAACAGACTACAGTATAAAGGTCTAACAAGCGACGAGGTTGGCGTCCATGGTTCATGACAACAGACTACAGTATAAAGGTCTTACAAGCGACGAGGTTGGCGTCCATGGTTCATGACAACAGACTACAGTATAAAGGTCTAACAAGCGACGAGGTTGGCGTCCATGGTTCATGACAACAGACTACAGTATAAAGGTCTTACATGCGACGAGGTTGGCGTCCATGAGAGGAGAGATAGCCATGTTGGCCCAGGAGTGCATCATGAAGCCCACGTGCGAGTTGTAGGCCAGAGACACCATCACCGAGCTGTCAGTGCTCGGTCCAATACCCACCGTCGCCAGCCGCACTGGCGGAGCTGAAATATGTCACAAACAAACAAATTTATAACACAGAATGAATTTAATTTTGAGTTTAATTACTTTAGAAAGAGATAAGTACTGAAGGGCCTTTCGATATGTACTCCAGGGTACTGTTAAAATGTCATGCTTCTCATGGGACAGTTCAACTAGAGGTCATCATTGAGTAATCCCTTTAAGTGATTATAAGGCATAACCTGAAATCACTACCATTATTATCTCTAGAAACCTTTGCCACATACCTGCATTCTGCAGTTGTGTTTTCTTGGCCATGGTAGCGTCGACGTCGAAGGCCCCCTGCACCAGCATCAGCAGCAGCCAAGGCACCCCCAGGCGACCCTGGGCGGTGAACATGTCCGCACCCGCCTGCATGGCAGCCACAGTGTTCGTACCACCTGCAACATGCAAACAACACAGTCAACTTGTTAGGTAAATGATGCTTGCCATGGCACGGTCAAACCTGTATTAAGCAGCCACCCAAGGAAAGCACAAAAAATGCTGCTTAGGGCAGGTGGCTGTTTAGAGGAGTTAAATATCATTGCAATATTAAAGTTTGGGAACATTCTGTATGGCCGCAAATAAATTCATTCAACTGGACAGCGATACAAACACCAAAACTGTTTCTTAACATTAAATTCATTATTTCTATTCAAGTTACACATACATAATCTACTAATCCACTGTAAGGACCAGTAAATGAGCGGCAGCTATATGCTTGCTCCTGTTTTGCCTCTAAAAGGAAATACATCCCTATCTGTGTAAGTGACATCCCAGAATCTGCCCTACCTGTTGGTGTAAGGTCGAGGTTGAGGGTTTCCACGATAAGGGTGGTGAGGAACAGGTTGTCGTTGATGTCTATAACCCTGCCTGTACCAGAGTTCACCGCGCCACCGAACGTGATCACACCAAACCGTACATCCCCAAACGTGTACCTGCCAGCGGGAGGTAAAACAGAGATCAGACGGACAGGTGCACAAATAACTTAAAGGGGACAGTAGAAAATCTATTTTGTATCAAAAACTACCAAAGTTTATAAACCAAACATATTCAAATATTATGATTTTTCTTTAATTTACATATTAGCTTTACCCTTGACTGTAATGCATCTGCCTTGTGGTTAGCACTTTTAACTACTGTGTGGGAGGTTTTGGGTTCAAATCCTTCAACTTACACTGATACCTATGTTTGCTTTAGTAGTTTTTATCGTTTAAAGTCCTATTTAGATTTATTTATAAATTATATTTATGATTCCATTTGTTTTGTAGTGCTTTTTATGTTTACTTATTTGATCATATGAAATCCCAAGAAGGAATTTCTATTCTACTCAAGTTGTCTAAATTAATTAAGAATGTCTGAGAATTGTAACAATAAGCATCTAGAGAGATCCGTCAATTATTTTCACTTTAAAGATTTCAGTGCAACGGAGAATATGACACATTATATGATGTATATTTGCAAACAAAGGAGAGAAAGGCAGAGGTGACACCAGCCTACCCACGTCATCATCAACCGATCTCTGTGATGACAGAGGCACCCCAGTTGTGATACAATGTAGCTGCACGGACTTTTAAGAACTTTGTTGTATAAAAATATTTTCTCATTTTAACTTGGAGATCTTAAAAAAGTTTAGGAACTTTAGTAACAATTGTTTTTAACTTAAATGTACTCATGTGCCTCAAACACATTTATAATCACCATGATTGAGAAATGTTTACCAGTTAAAGATGTCAAGATTGAGAACAGGTTACCTGTTAAAAAGGTTAAAGATGAAAACAGGTAACTAGTGTAATATGTCAAGATTTAGGCCAGGTTACCTGTAGCAGGCCAAGATTTAGGCCAGGTTACCTGAAACAGGCCAAGATTTAGGCCAGGTTACCTGTAACAGGCCAAGATTTAGGCCAGGTTACCTGTAACAGGCCAAGATTTAGGCCAGGTTACCTGTAACAGGCCATGATTTAGGCCAGGTTACCTGTTAAAGGCCAAGATTTAGGCCAGGCTACCTGTAACAGGCCAAGATTTAGGCCAGATTACCTGTAACAGGCCATGATTTAGGCCAGGTTACCTGTTATAGGCCAAGATTTAGGCCAGGTTACCTGTAACAGGCCAAGATTTAGGCCAGATTACCTGTAACAGACCATGATATAGGCCAGGTTACCTGTTAAAGGCCAAGATTTAGGCCAGGCTACTTGTTATAGGTCAAGATTTAGACCTTGTTACCTGTAATAGGTGAAGATTTATGCCAGGTTACCTGTAATAGGTCAAGATTTTGGCCAGGTTACCTGTAACAGGCCATGATTTTAGGCCAGGTTACCTGTTATAGGCCATGATTTAGGCCAGGTTACCTGTTAAA
>Ga0224511_10002686_pt1 | contig 12188 bp, 6 predicted proteins | sample SF_May12_sed_USG_2_FD_169988 | JGI IMG/M metagenome (GOLD analysis project Ga0224511, IMG submission 169988) | Sediment microbial communities from San Francisco Bay, California, United States - SF_May12_sed_USGS_8_1 | ecosystem: Environmental > Aquatic > Marine > Sediment | place: USA... | reverse complement strand
TCTGTGTGTTTTTGTACGGGCCATTTTGTCATGGTGCCCATAAACTTGACTTGTCCACATTGTTTACAACATTTTTTCTTTGAACATCTCCTCCATTTATATGTTATTTTCAATGAAATCTTAGGCATATCAGATAATATTTTCCTGTCAGTAATCTTTAGCTGAATAAGGTTGGTAAAGGGCAGTAAATCTGGTGGTCACGTGGATAAAACTACTCAAATTTGTTTCAGCAAAGTACAACATTGGTTTCATCACCTTCATATTTCCATTTAATGCCAAAATAATGTTGCTCACGAGGAAAAAATGATTTTTGCCATATAAGGCAAACATTTGGAATGCGTCAAAACCTTGCTGACGTCAGTTTTTCACTATTGCCTGCATTGAAGTTTTATTTATAAATAAGCACAAAGATACTGTCAACCCTTTTTAACAATTCTTATGTGATAAGAAAACAACATATTGAAAGCACATGGAACAGATTAAAGTAAGAACTTTACCAAACATTGTTTTTTCTAGATGTTTCCAATGATAATATATTTAAAAATTCAAAGTGCTCCGGTAGATGTGTCCATGGTTGCAAAATGGCATCCTCTAAGTTGCAAAAATAAAGTTATAATTAGTAAGATAATTTGTTTATGTTAAACACATACTAATTATATGTTTCTGTAAATTTCATGAAAATCAGTAAGCAAATAACAAAATAGCAACAAAAGTCCATGAATTTATCATACAACCCTCGTATATGAGAAACTGTCACATAGTTATCCATGCATGTAAAAATAATATGTACTAAGTCACCGCCTCTTACCGACCGTACGCGTGTAACCGTCAATATGTGTAACCGTCAATATATCACAAAACATTAATAAACCGTATCACTTATCAAAGACGGCAACATATCAATTGCTCATGTTTTCGTTAGCTCACCTGAGAACAAAGCGCTCAGTGTGAATTATTGTGAAAGTCTTTTGTCCGTCGTCCGTCAGTGCGTGCGTATGTAAACCTGTTTCATTCAAACGACTTCTTCTCTGAAACCACTCATTTAATTTTACTAAACTTCACAAGAATGATCCCAAGGTGTTCCTCTACCTAAAATTGTTCAAACCGTTCCAGTTGGTTGCATGGGTAGTTCACGGTGTCAAAAATATGTTTTCAAAATGCAATTTTCAAAAAATGTCTAGTCTGAAACTACATGGCCTTGAGCTTTCATATTTGGTATATAGCATTATCTAGAGGCCCTCTATCAGAATTGTTCAAGTTCTACTCCTGGGGTTAAAATTGACCCCGCCACGGGGGTCACAATTTTAAATGAAATTATATAAAGAAAACTTAAACAAAACCTTCTCTTGAACCACTTGGGCGTTTGTCCAAACTCAACAAGAATGATCCATGTGTAGTCCCCTACCAAAATTGTTCAAACGGTTCTGATTTGTTGCAGATGTATGTTAAGGGTTACATTGTGTAATAAATAGGTTTTCAAAATCCATTGTTCAAAAATATTATTGTCTGAAACTACCGGGCCCAGATATTTCATATTTGACATATACACCATCTAGAGGTCCTCCTCCAAAGTTGTTCAAATTATACGCCTGGGGTCATATTTGACCCCTCCCCAGAGATCACAAATTCACAATGAATTAAAAAAAAAAAATACTTCCTCAAACTACTTTCTCTCTCAAACCACTTGTTGAAATTTGACCAAACTCAACATGAATGATCCCTGGTCTCCTACCAAAAACTGTTGAAATGGTTCTGATTGGTTGCTAGAAAGAATGTTCAAATGATGCCCCTATTATAAATTAGGGCACTGCCTTGGGGGAAAATCTTACATGTATTTATATAATATAGGGAAAATTTGAAATTCTTCTTGTAAAAATCTTCTAGAGCCTTGATATGTGGTGGTCCACTGTAAATGGCTTCACTGTGACCCTTGACCTTTTCCTCAGATGAGCGACCCAGGGCCATTTGGGCCTTTTAGTTTATGATTATACATGGATTCGAAATATTAATGAAATGACTCGGCTGAAACACGAATGTCAGAGTAATGCCATTTTATATTTTATATAGGTCAGTGGCAATAACTTTGCTGACCATTGAAGAGACCACAGGATGTTGCAAACCAAATCAATGTTCTAGGTCTAGTAGATTTTTACAAGAAGATCTTTAAGATTTCCCTAAATTACTCTATATAAATCTGATTAGTATTCAGCGCCTTTTATAAATATATGTTTAAATAAATTTCAATTACAATTTACGGGACATTAATAAGCCATTTACGAGGTTATAGCTCTTACCACGAATTGATGTTTCTCGATGGTGTTACATATTTTGTCTTTGTTTAACAAAACTACCATATGTGTGGCGAATTCAAAATACTAGGTGATTTATTTATAAGAAAAGTTTAAAAATAAATGTGTTAATGCCTTTTACAATATTAGTTCAAATGTCATTAAATCTTATACTGATAAACAGCTAAAACCGAGGCTGCTGTTTTCTCGTGTAGGCTATGCTTCCTGAGAGCTTTCCCTTTCATCAGTTTATTATGTCTTTGATTCGCACTTTCTTCACTAAGGATATGCCATCACTTTTGCTTATTATATATGTGCATCCCCATTTGTGTTCAGTGCTGAAATCCGCCTAAAATGGTTCTGTTTGTAAGGGAATATTTCTTGCACATCCTTACAATGAACCATTGGTAAGTTCCGAAAATGGTATTACAATTTGAGCTAGTGGTCGTATCAATAAAACGTTATTTCCAAAACTATGATAGTTGTACTGGTAAATCTCTGCGAATATGTCAACAAGATATAGTTAATTATAAAAGTGCACAAAACAGTACAATACTGAAAATTGAAAATTCACGTTTCGCGTTTGTCGCAGTGAAGTGAATTTGAGTGCTTTACATAATCATTTTTGACAATGTTACAGTTCTGATATAAACACAAGGATGCCTGTATTACGGAACAGATTTGAATGTTTAATATTAAGTGAATCCTCAAGATAATTATATTAAATAAATTTCCATAGTGGTGTCTAAAACTAATCATGTTATGAATGTTAATGTTTTTGATTTTAAACAATGAGTACCTGCATTGTACATTTTTTAGAGATATATAGAACTAATACTGAATGTCTGTGATATTATAATCGTTGCTATATCAACCCTGTCTGTCATTGTTAGATAATTATATATTATTATTATTATTATAAAGATTGTATACACATATTTGCCTTGATGCATGGTCATTCCTTCTGCATTTCTGATCTACATTAACGCTATAACGTTTTATCATTGTAAAAATGGTTTATATTTTCAAGTGAATCATGAATTGTATTACGCATCTTGTGGATGTCTTTTTCCAGATTGTGAGAGGGATTTTTACCTATTTGTGTGTAATACTTCCTGAATTGTAAAGCAATTAAAACAGTCATAGAACCTTATGTGTAATTTCTAATATTACAATACATTATTCTTCCTCCATTATGACTATTTGCAATATATGAGTACGTACTCAGGTTCAGCACCCCTTTATGCAGTATACTTCAAACACTCATTCCGAGTCTATTGGTAAAGTTTTTTATCATTACACATTGATGACAACCTGTATTGTCAAATGCTCTTAAAGGTTATAATTCAATTGGCCTTGCGTTTTAAACCTGCTCAGAACTAGTATGCATTCATGTTATAAAAATGAACGAACAACGCAGTATCGACTGATACTCTTTACTAGTATTAAACAAACGCTTCATTTCTGAAGTATAAACCACTGCACATAGTGCCGTTTCAAGCCTCACTCTAAACTTACATCAAGTCAAACTAGGGGCGATATCAAAATATCTGTGTTGAACATTAATTAAAAAATCGGATTACTTAAATTATCTTAACAAATATTCAGCGCTTGCTTTAACCATATGGTAATAGTTCCATGAATTCAAAAACAAACTTCAAACATCAGGGAGAAGTTTTTAATTATTGTTTTGACATTGTCACTGACAAATTAGATCCTTACAGGTTGATTAGTGTGAGTAAATTTAGGGGGTATAAACTGTGCATAAACTGCTGATTATTTGAACCAGTTATTATTTCCCTTATTACAAAATCTGCAAGTTGTTTGAATAATTTGTTTTTTATGTACTGTGTACAACCATGCTTAAAAAGCTTTGTGGTAACAAACTTTCCTGTGCATTTTTCCATTTGTTAACTTCATCTTACACATTAGAAAAGTTTATCCGAACATTCTCTTTTGTTCTGCAAAACCAGAGACAAGCAAACTGTTCAATAGAAACGCAATTTTACCCTTAAAATTTCTTCATACAACTGCATTAATTTATGCGCGAGCATGTGTAGGAGCCGGAAGTGTGTCGTGTTACCTTGGTGTCCAAGTATTACATATTCATGTTCTAATTTCAGCATGCTTATTAAAACTCAATTTCTTAAAGAAAATTGCAATCAATGCACGAACCCTAGGCCTACCGTCAGACGCTCAGTTTGAACTTTGAAGAAATCAGTTATTCCTTACTCCACATACTATTTTACTTGCACAAAAACAAGCCACCTATTTGTTTGCCGTTTACATATGAATTTTTGTGTTGAATGTTGTTTTTACTTGTGAAACACCACAACGTTCACATATCAACTCAGTAGCTCAATATTTTCGTCGCAAATTACACTTACGTGTTTATTTATATTTCTTAAGACTATGATCTAGTCAAACAGTTAACACATTAAAATACATATAACCTTTGACCGTGGTACCCTTGTGTTTTTTTTAATTTGAAATATAACGCAATCAACGTCGATTCTTAGTTGTATTCTAATATACGGCACCAAAATCTAACCATACCGTATTCTGGGTACATGTAAATGAGAGGTTTTACGTTTTATGCAATGATGATGGAATATGTTGCGCAATCGACATCTGAGGGCGCATAAGCAGAACTAGTTAATTACTTTTAACTATTATACAATTAGAAAATGTCTGACAACAATATAAATAGGCTTTTAATAAGTTATTTGAGACATATTTATCTAAATACAACACAATTAAGCGCGACGGTTTCCATTTTTGAGATAACCCCATATATCGATTAATACTTGAGCGATATTGCTGCAGTTTTAAATGAAATAAATCAAAACTTTCCGTTTTTGCGATTTTCGAAATAAAACATATAATTAGAAAGTTTAATAATAATAACTCGATTGCATATCCTGTCATTTGTTTACGCATTTAAACCGTCCATCGCGCTGACCAAAAACAAAAGTTCTTATCAACTTTGAACCTTACGCGTAGCTAAGCGATGCTCATCGGTGCGACCTTCGACCTTTCCAAACAATTTTATTATTCCTAATTAGTTGTTTTATATAAACATGTTAATAACACAAGCAAACGACACGGTCCAGAATTTAACCAAGTACCTACCGCTCATGACGCAAGCGCTTTTTAACCATGCAGCGTTATTGCACGTGTTGTGATAATTAGATAATATTTATTTATGTGGATTGTTTTACAGTCTACCGCATACACATTTGTGTTAAAGCAACTCACAATTATATTGAAATGCGTATGGTGTGTGGTGTGCCTTTGTGCTCTCCTAATGACAACTATTTTGTTGGTTTCGCCAAGTTGCGTTGCTTGTGTTATATGTACATTATATATGTGTGTATTTGTGGTATATGAACGGTATTATGCTTTTTTCTCGTACAGGCTATGCTTCCTGAGGGCTTTCCCTTTCATCAGTTTAGTTTATGTACCGTTCCAATTAAATTACATCCAATATCGCCTATACCCTTTTCCTTTTGGGATGAAGCTAAAGCCATAACACATATACATCGAATGTTATGAAACACATTAACTACATTGTTTTGTTTATTAAAACAATTCTAATAAATATTGTGGCACATGAATACACCAGTGATTCATATAAAAGCCTCCAATTTTATTATCTCCTTAGTCGATTACAAATATGTTGGTTGTTTGAAGTCGCCGTTCCTCCAACACTGTATAGCTGTTAGAACATGTGTCATTGATCACTCAATCCGCGTAACGCGGGCCATAGATTGTCTCAGGTCTCACATGTGCTTGTGATCTCCGACGTTATCCACAGAGCGATCAGGATGTTGTTAACCGGAATTTTACTAACTAGTGCCCTAAATTGACAGTCATGTCCAATGTAGACTGAAGTCTTTAGTCCCCTCGGAGCGAATGATTGTATCTAAAACTGTATCAAAACTTCTAGAAAACAATATGCACACTTGTTAAAAATCATTTAAATTGCAAAGGCGCATTATTTAAAAATAAGCTTTCAAAAGCGGCGGCTGTAGGAAATCGCCACGTACTACATCACTGTGTAGTTTAATTTGTCTGGTCGTTTGGGATAATGGATTGCATACTGTTTACCTTTGAAAATGGAGTTTATTTATGAGCTGGGGCGGTTCAATGGTGTGTATGGCTTTCCCTATTCTTAAATGATATGAATTATATTTATTTCACCGCTCATTCAATGGTCTTGTTCAAAACAAAAACAAATATATAAACTATTAAATAACCACCTCTGAAATAGTTGATGTTTTTTATTATCAAGTTTATACACTATTAAAATACAATGAAATATTATGGCAATTTATTCGATATTCAAATTGATGATCTTTCAAGTAGATTGCTAAGCGTCGTGATTTCTAGTTCATATATACATGTATCACGACGTAGCAGTTTCAGTATCTCATCAGCGTAATACACGCACGCTATAAATAAATGAAAAGCCAACTAAGTGGGCCACACTTTCGTTAACAAATGAGTGTTGTTCTTATAATTCAACATGTTTTTACTATTATATTTTTGCAGTTTCTTATACAAAAGTAGTGTTATTTACTGCTTTAATATTGTTAAAATGTAAAAAGTACACAATACAAAACCTTTTTATCTTTATTTGGTTAATACTAAACATATCAGATATTATACCTACATACAAATATACACACACGAGAACAAATATATTTTACAATTGCGCCATGTTCAGACAGTAATAAAACAGGACACTACATCTTTAAAACTAGTCATTTCAATTCACAAACGTTCAATGACATAAACAACAAAAGGTAAATATAAATAGGTGTATAGTTGTACTTATTGGAATGAGATAATGACATTAACCAATTTGTTAAAGAAATATTTTTGTAATACTGGATTTTCTTTACAAGTAGTAGGCCTTGTTTGGTTGTTTTACTAAGTTAAATGTCAACACCGATTCTTCTTTTTTTCACTTAAGTATGTTTTATATATGCATTAAGTTGCTTGAGGTCATAAAACGTTAATCATATTATTACTTTTATCTTTTTATTTGTAGCCAATTATTATATTTTTAGTGTATTTATAGGCCTGTGGATGTTGCATATTTTGATTGTTTATCAAATTCTCAAAACGGTTTAACGTAAGAATATGCAATAAAAAAGAGAGTTTTAAACTGATTAAAGGGAAAGCCCTCAGTAAGCATAGCCTGCACGAGAAAACAGCAGCCTCGGTTTTATTGAAGCTGTTCATCAATATCAGTATCTTCAATATCGTTAGAATGATAGCACAAAGAGTTTCAATTTATTTTCCAGTTTAATATGTTGTAATTTGTTGGGTGTATATTGTTTAAATGTTTATACTTTAACTGTTTAAATTTATTGTCATGAACGGATAGATGAAAAATAATATAATAAGATCTTAGGAACAAGTGCATGCATTTCGATTTCGTTTTCTTCTACAAAAATGTTGAGAAAGAGTAAGGATTGATAAAGCTTAAAACTGGTTCAAACCCCCAATACAAATCATTGACCCTACCAATGCGGTAACTCAACATAACTTGGAAGAAGCAATTCAGTAAATATGAACTATTATTACACAATGGAGAACACACACACACACATTGTTTGTTCTGAATGTCTGTTACCTATTGTTGTTCTGCATATTTCGTGCTTGTCTAAGTGTTTGTTTTTGTACGGGCCGTTTTGTCTAGAGGCAATTAAACTTGACATGTCTACATTTTAAAAACATGATTTCTTTAACCTCTCTTTAAAATGAATTATCATAAATTGCTGAAATCTTGATATTTGTAAGACACAATTTGATAATTAGGTGTAGGTGGTGTATACCGTTTGGCAAGGTATTACACAGCCGAGTTGCTCAATATCGTTTACCCAAAAGTCCATATAATTTACAAAACATGTTAATACACACAATTAAACTACATGAATGAACATGGTAACACCGTATTAGTTAAACACAAATACTTTAACTTATTAAAACTGTTATTCAGTTTTATACTTACAAATATAGTTTATAATTTATAAGCATCATTAACATTTAGGTAAGATGTCTGAGTGTGTGCATCTGAAATTGTTTGTATACTTATCTAATAAAGGTTATTTATTTAATAAAAATAATCATGTGGAAAACATATCTAAAAGTGCGGTCGGCTCTTAAATTGTTAACTTTAATTCTTCATTGTAAAGCGTATCATTATGGACATAATGTAGCAATGGGTTTCAAAAATGCACGTTAAGACGCAATTTTCTATCTACATTAAAATGACATAATGATCGGTGTTTGTCTGATCGCGAATCAAACTTCAAATATACTTTACGCAAGTGTATATTTTAAAGTCAATTTTTAGATATTAAACGTTAGGGCGAAAATTATTTGCATTAAGAATAATTACATCCATAACAAGAAATCGTCACAAAATGCAAACATTATATAACAACGATTTATTATATCTGCTGATGAACAGATTGAAATGCTAATGATGTGGCGATTAGTTTTACTACAAAATTAAAAATATAAATTACGACGTGCATTTATACTAGATCGAGCCTTGTGTAAGTTAAGTGTCAATTTTTAGGCAAGTCATACTGAACGAAGCAAAGGTTGCAGAAGTCAATTTGTCCTTATTAAAATATAAATTGAAGAGATGCCATGCACTCTATGAGGTATATATCAAACGTTATATTATAATATAAACGAATACAAGCATAAAAGCACAAGCTATTTTTGTTATTCGCTTTAAATGGTAAACGTTTCTAAACGTTTCAAGAAACGAGAACTACACGCACATACAAGTTCATGTTAGAACAGTATTACAATATGAACACAATGTTTTCACATCAAAAGCATACATGCTCCAGATAATGTATGTGTTTTGTGATATCAGCCGATCTGTATGCCATTCTCACGATATGAGTTGTGATATAAGCAGGCTTTCTAATACACCCGCGTGTTGAAACAGTTCGGGTTCAGACTTCAATCACGTTGTTTAACAATAGGTTGCGGTGATGCCTTCAGTTCTGAAAGCAAATCATTACACAGACAATAATTTGACCACTAATAACACTGAGTAAGTATAACAGTATATTCGGACGATAAAACTTTTAACTGATATACATACAATTAAAACATTATGTATTGAATAAATTGAATAGGACCCGGCTAGTAAATTGTATCAAAATCATTAAAAAGTTTGTTTTGTTGGTATTCCAAAAGTGTTCTTTATTTTCACAATGATAAATATGCAGGAAATAAAAAATAACCAGCCAACACATACTTAACGTTGTGTATGATAATTATATACAATGTTTAAGTAACGATTAAAAGTGTATAATAAAATATTGGCGTTTTCTAAACTTGGCACCAATCGCTAGTCATATAAGCATAACAACAAAAACACACGCATTTTTTTCCAAATCATATTTCAATTCCGTCGAAGACAATGTTAAACACGTTTAAAGGGCCGTTGTGCGATCTTTTTCTCAACCTTGTTTTTTTCTTCAATAATATCATTTGGAAAAGATATTTATATCGTCAAACAGAATTAAACAAACACATAACAACGACATATATTGTCAAATACGTCAAAGAGCAAGATATGTAGCGATTAGAATGATGACTGCAACTGAAAGTCTACATTCAAAAAGGAATGACATATAAAACACGGGATCCGGGGTGTTCTGCTGAGAACCGAATTATATTGTAAAAATAATTATCTCTTTTAATACGCATTTTTCGGCATTAGGTTTAGAAAAAGGTAAATAACGTGTGTGTCTTCTAGATTGACAGGATCGTACACGGTCACTTTAAAAAGAGTCAACAGAGCATGTTTATAAACACAATATATAGTATCGTTTATAGGGCTAGTATATGTGTGAGTTAAGCCATTCATTGCACATATTGTTAAAGTATTGAATTGACACTTACGATTGGTTTTAGTACTTTAACAATACTTTTTCTTTAACGATTTGACTTTGTTGAATATCGCTGCTCCAATGAAAGACCGATTCGAATTGAGGTAGGTTTATGGCATATTAAGTTAAATCGTGCAGCACGGAAACAGCACACACGACTAAAATATGTCTGATGAAATATGTTTAAGAACGTATTCTTAATAAAATTATGTATGAAGAAAAATAATTTGTAGCAAATCTTGCAAATTATAAAATGGTACGAGTGGCACTGTGTTAGAGATGATAATCAATGAAGTTAAATAAACAGTCATGTAGTAACGTGTTTTCTTTTCACTTTGCAACAAATCATTGTTAAATATGAGATGTTAGTGAAATCAGTGGATCTCAGTGGAATACCCGAAATATGCTAAAGTGTAAAAGACTCATATGTTGTTGTGTACATGTATATGTTTATTACCGATATCCTCGTAAAACCAATTATTCGTTCCTTCGTTGTCCAAATCCTCGTACGAATGGCGTCGATTACTCAATTCGCTTAGCTCTTTCCGAATAGAGGTGCGGTTGCTTCCTTAAAAAATAAGAGGATACGATTGTCACTAACAAAGTAACCTTTTTTACACACCCATCTATTCATGGTAAAGTTATGACTTCAAACAAGCATTACTTTTACATTTGACCTCTAAGTTTACCACATGTTTTTAAATTAAAGGTCTAACTGTGGCAAGTACTATTACAAATACAACCCGTGAAGTCCGCCGAGACCCGACACATATTATTATAATCAAATTTGACCTTTAAGTTTGACCACACCATCTGATGTATCAAAACATTCTTGCACGCAACACACCGTTCTATTAATGTTAACATTTGCACCAAGAAAAAGTAGAATATGTTATTCATTGTGAAGTTATGTCACATACAAGCTAAATCCGGACGCACGGATGTAGACTCGCACAAACACAGAACCAAATAAAGTGACGGCTATATCGAGATTCGATCAAGAAACGTTGCTTAGATAGGTTCACCGCCGTAGTATAGCCGAATCAGCGGTAAAACTAGTTTATATTAGTAAGACAAAGGACGAATGATTTAACAAACATATACAACACAAAACCAAACAAAACAATACAATATTGAATGGAACAATGCATATTGTTTAATTTCATTAATGTAAAGACCTTGTCCCACTGGCGTTTATGATAATTGCGGACCATTGTGAATTTAATCTGTTGATATACGTTAAACATCCTCAATGTTCGTGGAATATGTTTTAGCATGGTATTTAACAGTAAACATTCGCACATGACCACCTATGTTCGCACTTATTCGCAATTGTGTTTTTCCGTTGCCATAATGTTGGAACTGCTAAACAAATCAGAATGCGGATGTCTTTCCGATTACACTCGCAATACACATGCACGTTTTGTCTCAGAATAGTAAAAGTAACTACAGATGGTGTCTTGTAATTGTGTGGCGGCTGTAAAATGTCGCCCGTACTATATTAGTGTGAAGTTTTATTGTTCTGGTCCTGTGGGATCTTGGCTGGAATGGTGTTTGCATTTGCATTTAGAGGCCGCTCATGATCTAAGGGGCGTCAACGGTGTGGCATCTTTTATAACCTTTTATAAACAGTTTCAGTAATACCAAGGCTTCAATATTAACCATGCAAGCTATGCGCCCATAGGACGTTCCTGTATTATCAGATACATTTAACTTACACCAGCTGGTGTGTAGTGCTTGTGCGACTGCTGTAATCACCCCGTACTTCATCATTGTATTAATTTTTCTGGGATCATGGATATATCACTGTCCATAGTTAAAATAGAGTCCGCTCATGCGCTAGAGGGCGTCAGTTGTGTGGCGTTTTCCATTACTACGGATGAACAGCTTCAAAAAAATCGAGTTGCTTTTTTCCCCATGCAAGTTATGCCTTTAAGGAATTTCCCCTTTTCTCAGAATAGTATGCAAA
>Ga0224511_10002685_pt1 | contig 12188 bp, 6 predicted proteins | sample SF_May12_sed_USG_2_FD_169988 | JGI IMG/M metagenome (GOLD analysis project Ga0224511, IMG submission 169988) | Sediment microbial communities from San Francisco Bay, California, United States - SF_May12_sed_USGS_8_1 | ecosystem: Environmental > Aquatic > Marine > Sediment | place: USA... | reverse complement strand
TGCTTTATGTAGGGCTCTTCCAAGCATGATTAAGTTGTTTTTATGTATATTTACATTATTTTTCATTCAAATATTTTATATTAAAGACGCTTTATTTATTGATATACATGTATCTTCTGATCAGAAACCAAAATGTCATATTCGTTAACGGTTTATTTATTCGTTCTTGTTTTTTAACGAGGCCTTTTTTAACTTGACAGTAGATTTTGATAGTTATACAAACACCTTGTTATTTTTGTCAAATTAATTATTTTTTTGCGAAATCATGTGCAAGATTACATAACGGTTTCACTTAAGTCGATTACGATTGATCATTGAATACAATTTCATAATATAGATAGTATTTTACAGTTTTGAATATTTTACCTTTATATTTCATATTTGTAATACATACCACGCTTTATTTACAAATTGCACAAGTTTGGTTTAGATTTGTTTACATATTTATTCGGAATGTTATGTTTGCTATTAATTGGACGTGTTTAAACAAAATGGTATAATAAAACTACTAACAAACTATGATAAAACTGTTTACATGAAGTGTTTTCACCATTGGTGTAAAGATCTAGTGTGTAAAGGATAAAATTAACATAATTATTTTTCGTGTAATAATGAAAACTATCTTGAAAAAATAGAAATGTTAATCTTTATTTTTAGAATTCAAATCTGCAAAAAAATGTTCGTTTTATTTTTAGACGCCTCCACTACCGCGCTGGCGAACATAATGCGAACCCCGGCAGCCAATTCCACGTCCGGGTTGAATTCCAAGGTTAGCCCGAACTCAGCCCCAACTCCCATCAATACAACGCAGCCTAATGCCAACTCTCACTCAGGTATGACGGCATTATATTTGTTAATTTTACCATTTAATTACGAGTTATCATTCTTCAAACTAGTATTTCCTAAATTGAATTACATATTTGTCTTTAAATACATATGTGATGAATTGTTCTGTTAAATGTTGATGTTTGTAACTCTTATACTCTGTTAAGAGTCTTTAGTTATAACAAATCTTGAAAACTTGAGACCAATATGTTTAGATTTAAATCGCAGTCGTATGCCAATTAACGTATGCCAATTAACGTATGCCAATTAACGTATGCCAATTAACGTATGCCAATTAACGCTTAGATTTATACGTATGACATCATAATAAAAATTATTAGTATGTGTATACTTTAAACGTAGCCTGATGCAACGTACGCATAAGGTGAGCGTATGACGTCATATATTATAACGATGTTAATACTTACTTAGCAGCCAGATGCCAACTAACGCTTGGGTTGAACGTATGACGTCATGTATTTGGTATCTTTATATTGAAAACGAGGTCTGATGCCTTAGTACGCATATGTGCAATGTATGACGTCACATATAACTGGCAAGCGCAGCCTGATGCCAGCTTACGCATTGCATTGCAATTGAAAACAAGTACAAGCAGTTTCTATTCTTACTTTTTGACGTCGTATAACGGCATATTTAAACAAGCAAAACTAGTAACTGATATGGCCATTTGACGCCAAAACACATTGGGTTTAGAAGTCATTTTGATACGATGCAAAATATAGCCCTGTCTGGCGCGACCTTTCGCAAACTCGCACTTGTGTATGACATACACTTATCTGGCCTTTACATAATACAATATATATAAATTTATAAACACTATCTTAAGAAAAACGAAATTATTTATACAACGATATCAGAATACACAATAACACTAGTTTTCAATGACGTCTTATAAACATCTTTTTGATGTTACTAGGTAAATTGTATAATATGCTTTCCTATTACTTTACTAAAATAAGTCTCAGTGATTATTTCCTTGTCCTAAATTAAGTTTATGAATTAGACTCTCGACATGTGTACATGTTTCCAGTCCTAGTTAGCGCCAGACCATGGAGATAATTGACTTATGCACACACGTACGTTCCCTCCTTTGTACAACAGACTGGGTACACAGGTGAACCCGAGTGATGTTCGTGTGAGAGTGCTCGCTAGTCCAAGCAAACTTTGTAGTCCAAGAGCCCAGGTCGTTTTATTTCTAGATTCGCGCCCATCGATAAGACTTATCTTATATATATCTTATATATGTCTACTGATTACGAAAACCAATCTCTAATAGAAATCTACTTTAACACATTGTACATGTAAATAATGACAAAGTTGGTGAATACTATGAAAAATTGTATATATGACTTTCATATATATTATATTAGTAATTGGGTAAATCCACACATTTTGGCGGCCATCTTGGAGGCCATCTTGTATTCCGAGCTGTTGTTAAAGTAGATTTCTATAAGAGATTGGTTTACGTTATCAGTAGACATCTTGGCTTTATATAAGATAAGTCTAATCGATGGGCGCGAGTCTAGAAATAAAACGACCTGGGCTCTTGGACTATTGCGTCTTATATTATAACAATATTTAGACTATAACAAGCCTTCTCATTGGCTAGAAATGGAGGTTATATTATAAGTATGTTAGAACACAACCCATAATTCTTAATGGTTAAGAGGAGGCTCGCTCACTTCGTTCGCTGCGCTCCACTTAACCATTAAGAATTATCAACTTGTGATCTAACTAATATAGAATTCTGTATAAAACTTTCTCTCATATCCTTATGCACACTCTTCGCACCGGCTACGTCACGCTCTGCTACTTTAACCACTGTCACGGACTCAACCATGTGACTATATCTATCATGTGACAACAATACTGTATAGACTCGGCCCACCCCGAAAATGGCCTTCTTTATTCAATGTAAATTCATCAAAACACACACTGTTTAGGTTATTTATAATGTCCATTGGGTTTAAACACTGTTTTCTCATTAGAACAGTCTTTTAACAGTCCAAAGTGCCAGAATAAAACATGGGCACCAGCAAATTTTTTCGCTATCAAGCTTTGTTTACAAACACTGGTCAAATCACGCGCCTCGAGAGATTGACAGCCGCACAACAGCCAACTTCTTAGGTCCATCCGCTTGGAACATCTATTATATAGATCCTGAAAAATAACAATAAAATCACATTTAATAGATTGACAAATGATCACATTCACAGAAAAACATAGAAAACAGCACTTACAGGCAAAGAAAAGACCCAAATAACCCTCTCATTGGAGCTAAATATGACCCTACTGAGTACAACGACCCAGAAGCATTTCGAGGTGGGCCTTCATCGTATGGTACTGATTTGAGGGGAAGTAACTGCTGCGGGGAGTCTGATCCTTGTGTAGACATGTGTTGCTATCCTCTTGACTTGCATTTCTATCTAATGTTTTATATTCGATAATCTTCTGACATTTTCTGTTGAGTCTGTTTTAATAAGATCGTCGTCTGTGTTGGACCTATCTATTCTATCGTCTTGACTTATAGATTAGGTTGAAACCCCTCTCCTCACTTGCGAACCGCGTACTGCTTTATATTGGCCATTTGGCATTGCTTACTGCGTATCGTTTAACAACGAAACAAACTATTTGGCGATTTCATTCACATGAAGACGATAAAAATACAGTTTGTTGCATGTACAGGCACACTAATTCTTGCAAACGTTAGATCTGTTGTGTTTGCTTGATAGTTGTTAACTGTTATATCTTTATAATCCATGTTTAGTCTTAAAGTGATAAATAAAAAAAGCACAAGCGAAACAAACATCGTGCGCGCTAACCCAGACAATTTCCAATACAGCATACACATTTAGGGAAATTGAATTTCTGTCCATATGACAGAAACTCAAATTGCCCCCTTCGCCATATTTTGTCATAATAGTGTGCAAATCTTTGATTTACTTTATTATCCCTTTGTCTTAGACACATGAGTCAAGCATATGCTTGTAAAATACTACCAACCATGTTTATTATAATATACTATTATATGCTCTTGTAACAGTTATAACATGTGTTTTTCTGTCGTTTGCAGATATCGTTAAAACCACAGATGTCATAGTTCGCGATCCTAGCTCGGTGAAATCCACGAACTCTATAAACGCCGAGCAGCGATCAGCCAACCAATCACCCAGTTCTAGCCCACATGCGTCGAATAATTTAGTCGCTGTAAATACGTAGCAAAAGATTAAGTGACGCACCGGAAGCGGATATGACGTCACAAGGTCTAAGTGCGCATGTGTGATATATTTAACCGGACATACAATGTGATCGATTACGTGCATGATGCCATAAACATTTCGGTTGGAACAGTGTTGAGTATCAGTGGTCATCGAATCTATTCCATGGTCTTATACAGTATAGTCCGCTTATAAGGAACTCATTGGGACCATGAAAATATGTTCCTTATAATCAGAGTTCCTTATATACGTATAGTGAACTCGTTCCTTGGTATAGATTGGGGAACGAAAATCAGTTCTTTATAACCGGAAGTTCCTTATAAGCGGATTCCTTATAGGCGGACTTTACTGTATCGTTTAATTTATAATGGATGTTGATAGATATTAGACAAACTGATAGTTATACTCTTTCGAATATCTGTGAACAATGTGCATAGATATTTTCCTTGCCCGTCCAGGGTGCAGTTTTATATGACTTGTTTATTCATTGATGCATTTTACACATTTCAATTTTATACACAATTCTTGATACGTGTAGTTGATATTATACATGTACGTTCACAATACGTACAGTAGAGAATTGTGCAGGACGACACGTTATTTCGTCTTAAGGCTATGATACGGCTACCACTGTTTTGCCAATAAATGGAGACTTCACACATGCTCTTACATAAATATGTACTTGCTTTTTTAATAATATGCTTACTGGTCGTCTTATAATTCTAACATTTGATCAGTAAATAAACTTCATTCTCTGGTATTTGAAAGATAATCTAAAGCATGGTAAAAGAACATGCCAAAATTTACTAGATTATCTACATTCGATTGCCTACTAGTTTTCACTTTAAAACGATGAAACTACATGTGTACCACACTAGTATTTAACACATATAAATGCGCATCAATATGTGCAGTTGACTTGCATGCGCTAATATATGATGCAAAATTTCGGGCCGTACGTTTTCTAAATATGTGTTCTGCAATATTTTACAGTGTTTAGGACTTTGAATGATGTAGTGTAACTACCTATTTCTGCTGGATATTGTAGGAACATTTGTTTCTAACTTTACTTGGAATGCATTAAATATACATTTACAGGTATGTACATTAGTTTCATACTTTACCTAATAAAAATTATAATGCTTTAATACCTGTATAGCATTTAAGCAAAGACAAATTATTTGATTGGGATATGTTGACAGTTGAACACCACTTATAGTATGTCCTTACCAAATTGTCAATTAAAACATTATCCATGTTTAAAAGTTAATTCTGTTGTAGGGAAAATTAAGAGATACAATCAAAACAAACAACGTCAAAAGAAGGAGAATTATATCAACATACATGTATTCAATTAAATCAACCTATATCAACATATATCAACATATTCAGCCAAATCAACAAAATAACGTTAAATACCAGTATTCATTATATCGAGTACCATACATTTGCAACAATTTTAGTACACACGAAAACCTTATGTTTTTAATTACTTGTAATAGCTGTTCTTTACTCCTATCACTTTTACAGAATGTCCACAGAAACCGTATTGTTCAGACCTTTACCAAATAATTAGTGTTTTGTTTTTGCTTAGCATAAATAAACAGAATCAGAATATTGTATCATCCATTACATACTTTTTAGTTATGATTTTATGTTAAATATAATTTAGAAATAAATAGGTCAAACTATTGACATCTTACCGACCGTATATTTAGTACTACAAGTATGACATAGTCATCTACAGTACCACTTTGATTCTATGATATGTATTTCAGTATTAATGAAACCATTGTAAATTAACATTGTTAGCGATTTGTAAATCAATTATGTCAATGCTATGTGGTTTCTTACAGGCAATCCAAGCAATCAAAATCTCTAGAACGGACACCGCTTTTCTAGTGACATTGGTGTGATTATGTTCCCTTGGCTTATTAAAATCAAATGACATAAGCAGAACCGAAATACGTACACAATACGAAGTCAACATTTTTAACATGACAATATACAAATGTACAATGTACCTATACACATGGCATGTGAAATTTATGATATTAATATTCATTTCTATTCCAATCCAGTTATGGACAGGTGTTACGTGTTTTATGTGAATATATTCTATTAGTCGTGGTTTATGCAAGGGAGTGTACCTTTCCATTCATATGTCAACTGTGAAGTGGCATTCACGGGAACATTATATTTTGTTATACACATGTATTATTCATTCATTCATTTATTTGGCAATCCAGCATACAAATGCTGTTGGCCAAATGACATGTAAAAAACAAACAGTTCAAATTGATCCTTCAGAGGCTGAAAGACAAACGTTGTTTAAAACTAAGTTCTGTAATTTCAAATTTAGGTTATTAAAATGTACACTGTACACAACTTTATAATACATGGTTCCATTACAATTCGCTAGCAATGCAAGTGTCTAAAAAATCAACCTACCGGTATGTTATATCCAAAATATTTTTCAAAAACTATAAATCCAAGCTTAACAATGTAAATATAACAGTTCGTGATAAACCTTATCACACGTACAAAATAAAAGTGCAGAAAGTGGGAGGAGATTGCAGTTTAGCGGAACTGTGCATTGGTGTAAGCTACCGCCAACACATGAATTATTATGTCTTACCCTAACAACCAAGAAGTTCCAACTTACAAGGGGAATTTTAAGTATTAATCAACAAGCATAGTTGTCATTGAATGGAAAGCTACATGGCGGGGACTGAGGATATTAATAGGTCACTATGGATTGATAATACTAGCACTCATTTGATATGTTTTCAGTTGTTCTGTGGTTTGTTAATGTTATATTACTGACAATATATTGATTCTTAAAATTCCATCGAAGATACCATTACATTATTGTTATTAATTATAGAAATAGATTTTTTAATTAAAAAAGTTATTTTTGTCTTTTTTAAATGTAAGTTTTCATAGTTTATAATTTTAATGACATATTATTATAATTCTTGTTTGTACAAGTTTCTTCTGTTTGTAATTTTATGGCTCAACAGTAAAGTTTTTTTCCTGTTTTATTCCGAAAACCATTGCCGTATACTACCTACTCCCACGCCGTAAAAACAGCTCATTTTACAAAATGTATGTTTCGATAAAGTGATTACGATTTGCTCTATTCGAATAAAATAGTTATTAATACCTCACTTGCCTAATTTACATATTTAAATCCTCCATTTAATCCACATTGATAAGAATATCTATTACAATTGTATTTAAGAAAGAACTGTTTCTTTGCTATGTTATGTACTCAGTGGGTTATTAGGAAGTATACGGATTATCGTCTTGACAATACGGAAGATAGATACTCTCTATATAAATGATTCGTTAATTGTTTGCAAACTAAAAGTAACATTAAGTACTCACATAAAACAAGTGATCAAATTTGATGAGTATAAATCATTTTTCGTAGTAGTCTTTTTATAAATTAATTACTAAAACGTAGTATTTTTGGTGTTATTTAACTAACTCATTCCTCTATAATGTGTTGTTATATCTAAATAACTGTTATTGAAATGACGGACATTAAAGAGTTTATAGAATCTATATTTAGAGGTCAATGTAATGTTCAAAATGTTAAAACATTCGTTCGTTATTATAAAGTTATATTTAAATATAGATTTTAAGTGTGTCTTATATATCTGTTTGCTTCATTATGACCTGTTTAAGTAACTCAGCAGCATTTTTTGTTTTGTTTTTATTGATATTTCAAATGTTCAAAATGATTTCCAATTCTGTTTTGTTTTTAGGATTTTCATTGTCATTTCAATAATGAATGTGTTTAATGAAATAATACGTTGAAGTATTGGCATTTGACTTCTTCACTTATTATGTATAGAACTATTTTGCCAGATTTTTTGTTTTTACACATGCGTAGTAATACATATATCACGGCTGATCACAGGATTCATCTGGAAATAAAATAAATAGTTCATTCATCCGGGTTGTTGATCTGTAAAGGGAGGTAACTCGATCTTGGTTTGGTGGAACACATATATACGTTGAAGATTCGTAGTGAATCACAGTGTGTTATGGTTTTAATATTTGTATTTGAAAAATTTAAATAACTGTAAAGTAAAATGTGTGATAGTAATAATAGTACATCTAATCAATTAAACCCAGGGTCTTAGAAACTCATTTAAGAATAAACAAAATTAATGCAACTAGATCTACCAAACCTTTCAGGAAAAGAGAGGATATGATATTTGGATATGTTAAACTTCTTGAAAGTTACTTTAAAAAAGCTTTGTTTGTGTGTTACTTGCAACTTGTTTAATTTAAACATTTCCCATTGTCTTAGTAAAGGCGGTACACTGTTTTTGGTCCTCTTGTTTTACTGCACAATGTAGCTTAAAAGACATGTGAATGGCTTAAAGCCGAGACCCGGAACTAGATGTTTCAGATCACATAGCGACGACTGTCGTTATTCTTTCTGGTGATAGCTTTCATCGGATTCCAAATGTCACGTATGTTGCATAGTAAATTTCACGTTTCTTTCATTGTGTCCAAAATGCAGTTAAAATAAGTTGATACATAGCCTACTATTAGTTGAAAATAATATGATAAATGAACGTTTGAAATCGGCATCTAGTATTTTTACCTCAGTATAGATCAATTATATAAAAAGTCTTAAATAAAAATGCATTTTCATGCGTAAACGTTGCTATATAAAATAAGCCTCGGCCAACAGTGTTGTCAAGCGTTGACAAAAATACTCTGGCATCCTTATCAAGGTCATTATTAGTTTTAATATACCAAATAAAACTTTTCAAAACGTAGATGAGATTATGTATCATTTTATTTAGTGGTGTCGGCTGCATCCAACTTTAGTGATACAATGTATATCATAATGCATACACATACTAAGTCACGGGCGATATTGCGAAAGTAAGGGTGACTTTGCCATGAAAATGTTTTGCCCTATGACGTCAGAAAATACTATAAAGTTAATTAATCACGTGCGGTGTAATAATGAAAATAAGCGTTATAATAGGCTAAACATAATGATTTCTGGTGAAAAATAGACGACGGTTTTTATGCCCACAATTACCGTTCATACACATGGGAGTTGGACTAATATAATACAATACAGACAATTTTAGTTATACACATTTTATATAAAAAAAAACACCCATACAGAAAGATAAATAACGAGTATCTTGGGCTTCCAAAAGCAAAACAACTCTCTTTAAAAACTCCCGTAGTCGGAAAATGGGGCATACACAACTTTATTGCCCTTCGTCCTGTAATTATGAGATGAGGTCCTTCAAGTAGATGACAGAGGTTTGTTTGAGGTTGTATTTAAAAGATAATATTTCATTTCTAATCATTAGTTACGGACATTGCAAAAAAAGGTCGTTGGCGTGGTTACGGACATTAGTCGAAACGAAATTGCAAGATAATAGAAGAAAAACATTTATTATTGTTATTAGTATTGTACTTTAATTAACGTTTTAGTTCCGTTTGTTTCTGAAGTGTTCCTCGGTACAAGAATACTCTTACTTTTATTCCTCCATATAAATGATATGGAGATCAGGAAACATATTTATATGTACACAATATATTTACATGAGACATAAATATACAGTTAATACTGTGGATATAAATCAAATGGAAAACGGGCGTTGTATGTACATGTGTACATGTTTAAGTATAGATGCCTAGGCGACAGGGTCATCAAAAAGAAGAACAACAACAACAAACTCTACATGTAAGTCATATCATTTTCGCGTGTCACGTACACGGTTAATTTGTTGTGCCGTAATCAGCACATGTGTAACACAGCATTAAAGGTTTAAAGATTGGAAAACAATAACATGATTGCGCACGCATTTAGCCGTACATTACAGCATTTATTTTTTAAGACATTGGTAGAAATTATATGCAAAATAGGTTGCACACATTCAACAAACACACTAACCATAACACGGATACGTTCTATATTAGCTATAAATATATTTCAAAACTCTTCTTGAAACACTGAAGCAAACAGCCATATAAAACAAAATTTATACAAGTGAAGTAAAAGATACAAACTCAAACAGTTCCACAGATATACATGAAACCGATGTTATTATAATCATATGCATGTAATTCGGCATTTCGAAGCGCTCGAAGACAAAGGTAGTGCATGCACACGGAAAAGAAATACAAACAGGGGAAAATCTCTATTACACTATTTAATAGTTTCGTAAACAGGAATTAGTATTAAGTCATTTATCATAACGGTTGATTCTGTGCACACCTTTTCTATACCATATTTTCGAATATCTACTGTCAATAATTTCTGCTGTTGAACAAAAACAAATTTATAAGTTAAAAACCTCATTTTCTTGCCAACAAATGTTATGCAATCTGAATGCATGTAGTCATGTATCTACGGACTGTCTGGCCCAAGGACGGAGATTTTTAATTGCGCCAAACGGATTATCATATGCGCCAAAGTCAAATATCGTTTGCCCCAATAAAAAGGTATCGTTTGCGCCAAATTTTATACTAATATATGTAAGTGTATGACGGACAAAGAAGGACGGAGCCAACACAGTTCACCACGGCGAACACAGGAACACTTGCAATCGTAACCATGGTAGCCAACAAACGTATATTTAGATCACGTGACTCCCTCTGGTGACCAGATGTGGGTGTGGAAACATACAGGAACTTATGTGTGTCCTTTTAATGTTTGGCGGTAAAGAGGTGTTAGAATGTTTGACATAACACATTAGGTCTAAGGAAATGTGTCAATCAATTAAATACTACCGGTAGTATTTCCACATTACAAAGTTACCACGTGATTATTTCAGCCACAGTGCAATAAAAAAAATCCAATGATAATCGTGTATATGGCAGCTGCACTTAAAATGTACAACAGTTTCAATTCAACTACATAGTAACGCGAGGATTGTTTTAAAAAAATCAAGATTTAGTACTATAGCTATTTGTGCGGTCATCAAAGAGAAACAATGGTAGTGTTGGTACTTGGTAAATATACATGTATATTAATGTATAAAATAAGCATGAACCATAGTCGGTACTAACAGGAAGAAAACACGTGGCTTACAAGTAGACGACCTAGTCTCCAGTAGTTGCCCTAGACGACGCCAGGGTGAGGTGCTCAACGTCTCCGTCAGACAGGTCACGTGTGACGACCATGGCTCTTCCTTAAAGCCACTCCACGAACGCCGGAAGGTCATTCTGGATTGAAGTCTTGGAGCTGATTTTCAGAAAGTTTTATACCGGAAGTGATGTTTGCAACATCTGCTTTTGAACAGAATGCCCGTTTCCCATTTGGCATTTAGCAAACTATTGAGAACAAAAATATTGCTAAACGTGCTGTATACAATATTGTTTTGATTTGCGACACTTCAAATGCATTGTTTTGCATACCTACACGCATATATGTCTGATCTTCAACAGTTGTTAAAAACAGATGTGGATACAGCATGTCTATAGCATAGGTCTTAAATGACAAGTTAAAATGTCATCATTGTGTAGTTAGAAGTGTGTTTTACATGTGATAGTGTCAATAAAGTATTTTACAATCATTTGCCTGCTAATTGCTGTTTTGCATAAAACCAAGAACAACAACTCCTTCAAAAATGTTATAATAGTCTTCATGGTACAGCCCCCTTTCCCAAGAAGTCCATCACTGGGCTTGCTCCAAACTTTGTTAAACGCCCATATCCTTCCATGTACAGCTTTAATATAGATGTAGCACACTCAAAGGTTATTGGTATAAGTAGTGCAATGTACAAATGTGTATACAGGAATACATTACCTAATACATGATTTATTATATAACATTACCTAATACATGATTTATTATAATTATAATATACATTGTATACATAATATATAAATACATTAGTAGTACTACTAATGTATTTATATATTATGTATACAATGTTAACTAAATCATTAAATCGCACTCTACTTACAACTGCACGGCGTTCTATATTTTTGCGGGTCGCTTCTACAGGCTGACCAGTGACCTTCTGTGAAAAAGTAGGGCAAAAGTAGGGCTCAATATTTTTAAAAAGTAGGGCGAAAGTAGGGATTTCGCTGCTCAAAAGTAGGGATAGTAGGGCTATTTTTGTACGT
>Ga0224511_10002684_pt1 | contig 12189 bp, 5 predicted proteins | sample SF_May12_sed_USG_2_FD_169988 | JGI IMG/M metagenome (GOLD analysis project Ga0224511, IMG submission 169988) | Sediment microbial communities from San Francisco Bay, California, United States - SF_May12_sed_USGS_8_1 | ecosystem: Environmental > Aquatic > Marine > Sediment | place: USA... | reverse complement strand
AAAATAAAAATGCAACCTTACATGGAAACAAACCGACATTTATTTGTCTTTTATCGCAGAATATGCTTACACTTTTTCCTGATGATATCTTCGCTAATGTGCCAGACTGTTTGACTGTGACATTATCGAATTATTTCAACCGTAATATTCTGGAAAATGATATGTCCATTTTTTACTGAAATGCAAAGCAAATTTAAACGGAAAATTGCACACCAAGCGTTTAATTGATAAAACAGACATCCGTTATTTGTACCATGACAGTTATAACATATCCATTTGCGCAACATTAAGAAAAAAATGTACATTTGTCCTTTCTTGTCTTCGAAAAGTATTCTTTATTCTTGCTCAGTACCTCAATAGTAATTGAGGTTCCCTTATTTGCAGTGGGACGTACTTTCTTACAAAACGAAGGTTGTAAAAATATTTTTCTGTAAAACAAAATCAGAGTCAAACTTTCTTGCTAACGATTATATTGCACTGGTATGCATTCAATAGCTCCGTGTTTCGTGAAGTGTTCGGTGGATTTAAATTAGTGTAATCAATGGTTGATATATTTCAGTTGTCGCTTTACAAGAAAGCAGAATTCAATTACTGACTCACACTATAGCTTTATATTACATTCTTATAATTCAAAAATAATAATAATAAATTGCAAGACAACTAATAAGCTTCAAGCCGGGATCGAACCCGCGCCCTTTGACAAAATAGTACTAATCCACTGCGCCGACAACGTTTGGGGGTGGAAATTCAGCCTATGTACTAAATAAAGCCTATTATATCGTAGATTACTTATGAAATAGCCTTTTTAAGTAGATCGCTTAGGACTTAACCAATCAGTAGTGATTAACTGCGTTAGTAACAGATTAGAGTTTTCTATTGTATAACAATCATATTCGACAAATTATCAGCATATATAAACAAATGGTAAGTGTATGCCACAGAGACAATGTAGATTTATGTTTTACGTAAAACTATAACATAACTCCAGTGAATGAAATCAATAACTTAAATTCTTCAACCTGAATTTTTCGCTCACAGCAGCTTAAACAGTGGTGTAAGTATAGTCTAGAGTTTGATATATTAAACTGATAAAAGGGAAAGCCAATACACAATTACTTCCAGATTTTCTAAATATATCAATTTAACTATTAAATGAACTAAGATTATATGTTATGTAACAAAAAGAGTGTAATAAAGCCCGTGTTAATGTTATCTCTTGTTGATAATAACCAACAAACAAGAAAAACTGTTAGTATCGTTAGATAATGTACAACAATAAAATAGGTTGACTTTAAATGTTCACAACAACGACTACCAAATATGACTTTTGTTTTAAGCACTCTTGACACGTATGTTCATGAATGTTTCATCTTTCACGTGTCCGTATATTATGACAGTAATGCGTCGTACAAAAACAAGATTGTGCCGCTCTTTTTCAATTAGTTATTCCACAGTAGTTTTTAAGCAGTAAACAGTGAAGTTACGACCTGATAAGTTTGAGAACTACAGTAACCAGTTAGGCAGTGCGTTCATTGTTTGGTTCAGTATAACATGATGTCCGTATTTCGACAATAATTTCATGCGTCATTGACATATTAATGTGCTCATGCTAAATGTTCTTTAAGTACTGTCTACATGTTTTTTCTAATGCTGTGTTTGGTACGAGCCATGTTGTCACGGTGCCCTTAAAAATGAACCAGAGTGCCTTGTCTACAATATTTTTTCTTCGAACATATTTTCGATTTCTTTAAAAGTTCTCTAAAAATACAAAACATCAATCGGGACTTAGATAGATGACATGTGACACCAGACAGCCTCTTTGCATCTATCCTTCCTCAAGCAATACATAAAATTAGTGAAAATCAATGAGATTGCCTAAAATATCAGACACTATACGGATCTGTGCTTTTTGATAGGAAAAATGGAACAAGACGTTACAGCGATATACCAGCTTTTAATTCTGGCAAATAATCAGAGCAAAAGTTTATTCATTAAGTAAACCAAAAAGGAAAAATAACACATTTTCAATATTATCAATTAATGAAACTACAATAACAGTTTGTATGACTAAAACATTTTTAATATTCAAATTTGACTTCTTGTGTGGATTTAGCCTGCAAATCCGCATACGATTTGAATAAATGCATGGGATTAATGCGCTTATTGTTTGCGAAACACTTATTTATCCCAGAAAAATAGGACAATTTATTTAGAATGTATTGTTTTATTTGTACTTAAAGTTGGATTAACAAAATATCCTTCAACATAGATGTAACGCTGGAATCATCCTTAATGGGTAATGCAAAGATTTCTTATATGAATTTACCAGAAATTTACTGTTGTATAATTATCATACGATAGGTCAGATGTAACCCATAATACGTTTTATGTTATACGGGCATCCGACTATTAGGTATCGCTTTATTATAATCCAATATACTCTGGGTGGTCTGGGAAAAGGATTAAATATTAAGATAACCACACCGTTTGAAACATGCTCTTTGATTGGTAAAACACGGTTACGTAAACTATTTACAATCTGCATCCAGTGGTTTAAAGTCACCAGAGCACGGTTTGGGCATTAACATGGGAAAAAATCTAAACTATCCCTAAAAGTTTAAATAACTGCGTAATAGAGCATAAACCAGAGGTACCATTTGCTAGTTTTGAAGAAAAATGTGCACAAACCAGGACATTATACCATTCATTATGAGGGGAAATCATTTCTTGTCCACGGACACAAAAAGGATTTACCTCATATTACATGCATTTTTCATCTTTTAAAATATGTAGTCAAATTTTTTAGTGTCAGATATTTTACATCACATTTCTTTGCTAAGGCTCTTACTTAAATCATATTTTAAGATAAGTACTTTTCAACCCAATTTTCTGTGCTCTAGCTCCTTTAAAAGTTAAAAGAAAATAGACGACAGTACTGGATTCATTAGTATTTCAGTGGTTTTGTCGAACTTCTTACTGACATTAAAAATGGTGGTACCCATTATCTGTGCGTGTCTCGCCCTGCCCTTTTTAGGTCTGACCTGCCATTTTTAATTTTGGCCACATTCTTACCTGAAGGCCAATGCTAAATATGGAACGAATTTGTAGCAAAGCACAGTTTATGTGAAGATTATCATGATTTATATTGATCTGAAAGCTTTGAATGGTGTAAAAACCTTTTTTACAATGAAAATTGCTTTTCATAAATTAATTTTACTCGACACTGCCGCTATGGTATTCATTTAAAATGACTACCATATATGTAAAAGTTCAATAATTAACGAAGTCCTTTTACAACGAAATTCCATAATAATTGGTTTAAACTCTCTTAATGATTAAATATAATATAAGGATTAAAAAAAACGAATGATGGCAATCGTAAATGCAGAACCTTATGTCAAATGTATATATTATGTAAACTAAACAAGAACATGTATGTTTACAATATAGGTACGTTATTTACGTTACAACAATTATATTGCTTGTAATTCTTATATATTGTTAGGTATAATATAAATTATATCGCTATATATCACATATTTGTCAACCAGAAAACACATACAAAATAAATTATACAACTAGTGTGTGTATTTAATAAATACGGAAGATAAGTGAGATATTGCGTGTTGTCCATTACATATGTTTAACTTGTTTCGCAACTGACCGTAAAAAATATGTATAAACAAAGATATTCGCCTTCTTGATATAATTATTTTCACAATACACGTACGTAGATAAAGCTGTTATTCTAGCTTGCATTCATTTTCAGTAACATCTATCGATGTTTTGCTTTTCTCTTTGATATATTCTAGTTCTGCATGTTTTGATGCAATAACCTGTTATATTGTATTTTCATTTGTTTCAATTGCTTCCTATCCGGAACCTTAATGTGTTTCTTGGTTCCCCGAACCGATTATTCCATAGGAATAAACAAAACAACTATGCGTGCATTGTAGCCGCTGTATATAATGTTCTTACTGGTATTTCTATAATAGATCTCTTTACATGCCGGCCAATCAATATAAACATTTGAGACTAATGTTAAAACATGTTGTTGTTTTTAATTGTTTTAAAACATGCACTTATTTATCTGTGTGCATATTCAGTATGCCTTTGATGTTTGTAAAACTGCTGTATTTGCATAAACAGTATCCAGAACCGTATATGTATTTACCATAAACATATAGGATTATTACAATATTGGCCTTTTCTAAAGTGGTTTTATTTTCAATAGTATGTTGATGTAAAACTGCATTGATTGCAATCCTAATACTACTTCCTGATAATATTCCCCCCACACAAATATTTGCAAGCTCCGAAAAATGTCAATAATTTCAAACTGATGAAAGGGATAGCCCTCAGGAAGCATAGCCTGCACGAGAAAACAGCAGCCTCGGTTTTATTGAAGCTGTTCGTCAATTTATCAATCAATTAATACGCAAACAGAATGGCAAGGACAATATTTCAGGCAGAAAGGAAACACAGTGAACTACGTCTCACACAACATACAAAACAAACTGCTTACTTTTTCTTCCACGTAACACATAGAGATTGTTTCGAATTAACCGTAGAATTCATATAAAAGAAATATGTTTAAAAATATGTCATTAAAGGCGAAACAATTGAAAACACGGTGTCCTTGTTAACACAGTGTTTTTTTCCTTTAAAGTTGGCGTTTTTCTATTTCTATAAATAACTTATAAACTCGATGTATGCTCCAGAAAGATCTATACATTTGGTCAAAAGATAATCTGTCAAGTATGAACAATTGAAACAGTGTAACATGAATAGTTTGAATAATATAAACGAGTGGCATCAAATAACAGTCGTTTTCAATACAACAAAAACTTATAATCAAGCCAATATTGTCGCACTGAAAATATAAATAGTCAAGCTACCTTCAATATTAAACTATTATTTTCTATTATTATTAAACTGTTTCGACAAAACTCAACATGTTACTGATGTTATATGAAGTAATGATACACAACAAAGAACTCACAGCTATGATGTGACCTCGGTTTTATAAACAGCCTTTAATACAGCCCAACCTATCACCTATTATAACGTGTCTGATCAACTTAAGGCTGGCATCAAAAGCAAGCTTGACTACGTAGATCTGATTGGTGTCGCAAATCGGTTCCAGAAGGCGCCGAAATGAAGGTACCGAAACGTTCTGACACGCAACAGCAACAAAGTCCACTGATCTGAATAGCTTGCTTAGCATTTGAGCATCCGATCCAGTGGCCGACTGCATCAGTTAAATATTTAACAACATTTTCGTATAGAGTATTCTTGAATACATGTACATCAAACACAAAAGCATATGTATGTTTAATATTCAACTTTATTGGAAACTCATGAGTAAACAAAATCCAAATTAACAGATGAACAAATGGAAATGACAATAAATAACATTGGAAAGAAATACACACAAAAATAATGTTAACGTAAACACAAAAAGTCGTAAGAACTTCAGAAATTTACTAACTAAAATATTTTATGGAAACTGAATGTTTTAGATGAAGACAATTAAAACAAAAACAATTACCTACTGATAATATAAAGATAGTGTAATTGCTTCTGTGTTGGTTTTGTTCTCGCTATCGCTCCTACTGTTACTGCTATAGCTGCTGCTGATGTTATTAATTTTGCATATTTATCATATATCCTACTTAAGAAGCCTAAAATACAATAATAGACAAATTTTATTTATTCTTATTGATATTGCCGATAAGCTTCTTAATAAAACCAAGTAATACGACTGGGGATTGTTGTTCGTCATAATTTATTGTCAACAATATTGGACTAAGCCTTAAATAACCATTTTCTATAGACGCGATACGGGGTGTATTATGAAACTAATTCCTCGTTTTTCTCAGAACATACAATTGTATATCCAAACATCGATCTGGTTTCTACTCCTGACTTTAAATAAATACGAAGCTGTAATTTCATGTCCAATATCTTTAACTTAGAAATACATCCTCAAAGTGCTGGAGCTGTGAAACCTTTATGAATGTTTTGTTTGCACTTGAACGTGAACGTGAGTTATTGTCCCTTGTTTTGGACATGTGTCACGCTTACTATGTATGACTGCTATAGCCGAGTGACTGTCTGTGAATAATAGTCTTGTGTTTAGGTGCGCGTCTGTGTATTTTGACGCACAGTAAGTCAGGATAAACATAATTGTTATTCAAAAGTGATAATTAATAATCATTATTGACCAAAGTGTGTGTCGCATGAACTCTAAAGTTGTGTTAGATAGTTAATATAAAATGCAAAACCTGGCTACTTGATGTATTCTATTTAATTGCGCCGGCTATCCAGTGTGTGGCATTGGTATACGATGATTCATTCCATGTTCAGCTTTAGATTGTTTTTGTATGTTTTTGTTATATTTCATATTTCAATGTACGAGTATTTAATACTTATTTGCAATAAACAGTGATCAACTAAGCGTTCTTCGAATATGCGACAATTTAATCAACTCGTATCTTAACGTGGGACGTTGCTTATTGTATCGTATCAATCTATGTTCTTAAAATAACAACATAAATAAATATTAAACATGTCGTTGTTTAAACACAATTAAAACATCTGGAATATTTTGTTTTAACAAAGCAAAAATGAAAGGGAAAAATAAAGAATGAAACACAAATATTTATTATCTTATGAAGGGTTGGTTACCAGAACAAAACATTATTTAAAACAACGGACTGGACTCCAACTGAGCGATCATCTGGCATCACTTAACTTACACGTCCAACACCAGTCTTATGTAATGGCGTGCAATGCTTTTATTTATTCTATTTAGTGGGTAATTTGATTTCACCTTGGTATTCCCTAACGGTGACAACATCATATTAAACGTATTTGAGCACGGACATGATAAAGAGTTAAATTTCGATTTCCGAAATAATAACTGTAATTATAATACGTTCAATTAAATTTCCTCTTTATTATTGGAAACCTCATTTCATAAAATGTTGTAAGAATATATGTTGGCACGATTGGTTTGAATATTTTGTCGTATGGTGACTGAAATAAACTATTAACATAGCATTTTTCGCCGACAACGTATATGCGTTAGAATTGCTTATTTTCAAAACGGTTATTACGGGATTGTGCTTACAGTTGTGTTACATTTTCTTGTAATTGACATTTTCCGTACATATATACGCTTATTTAGTTACAAGCGATATTAAAAATATGACTCTTTCTTAAAATATACTCAAACCATGAACTTCATTTAAAATAGCCTTTTGTTATTCAACCTAAATAGTAAAAGCTGGTTTATCTGTGCACAAAACACCCGAAGTGCTTGAATTACCATTTATACTATGGAATACACCAGTAATAACATTATTCAGCTATACTTAAAGGTTTATCAACTCTTCTTAATAAATTATTTAAAGCAATACGTCCCAATAAAATTGTTTTGAATAAACTAAAAAATAATTTTAGTATTGATAATTTAAAATATTGAATTACATAATTATAGAGAAAATAATACTTTTAACAATATTGTCGAACACATGTTGATGTTACACGTTTCATACATTTTACTAAAAGAGCATATTTGAAAGAAGGCGCACTAACTATTCCTTGTCACGTCCGTAATTGTCTGTCCATTTTTAACTTATGATCCATGTTTATGTATTTCGTGCAATGCATTTATGAACCGCACTAAAGAAAAACGACTAAACAAATATATGCAGATCGTAGCCCCATACGTTTTCGATGAGCTATTTGTTTTAGTGATGGATATCTGATAACTCCGTGCTACGACGACTGTATAATTAGTTCCTTGTTGACCACATTGATATGCATTCTTATTGCCGTGATTATTGGCCTGGACAAAAGTATGCAACGGTCGCACTTGTTAACGGTTGGTGGGTATGTGCCAATATTATCATTGTCTGATTCAAAAGCTTGTTGATTGGACTGATAGCGAAACATAACAACAGTTGCGAGTTGTTCTTTCAATACTTCTTGGTCAAGGAAAATAATAAAAAGAACCATGTTTTAAGATTTATAAATAACAGATAATTATACATTTAACCAAATCTTTAAAAACAGATTAAATTTTAAAATGTCATAATTTTTTTTTTATTTGTAACTGGCCAATCCGACTTCACTTGATGACCTTTCTTGAATCTTAACTATTTATCATTACATAGTTTAGGTAGATACATCTGCATAATAATTTATAAATAACTTCAACCCCAAAAGGTGGTTATCTATTTTATGCGTAATTTTATGCGTAAGTAAAACGTTTGATTCTTCATTTTCAGCCATTTCAGGTTAACGGAGGCATGCATACTTACGCATGTAATAATAATAATAATAATAATAATAATAATAATAATAATAACAATAATAATAATAATAATAATAACTTTATTTTTCAAAGGTAACATTTAGACATACAAAGTATAATACAAAATATGTCTTAATTTCAAATGGCCTTCAATAACACAAGATAAAATCAACATGATAATGAAATTGCATATTTAATTAGAAAGATATTAACTTAATGTAGTAAGCATGCATGTATGTATGTATGTTCTAGTAGTTACGAATACAGATGGTTAAGTGTATTTGCACGCACGTTTGATTATGCCATAGAATGTTATTTGAACATATTTGTGCTCGTATGTTTTGGTTTTTGCAAGAAATATTACAGTATTAAAAGTATAATACGGTACCTAGTAAAAAAGTAATGGTTTAATATAGTTTGAATTCCAGTTTTAATGTAGCTATGTCATCATAATGCTTGTTTTAAACATGCTATTCAGAAAAATAACGACAATGACATATAGTTTCTACATGATACAAAGCAAGCATCGCTAACAAAAACTGTATCAAATGGATAATTCTAAGACACTTTGTTATGTTGAACATATGTATTTTTGTAAAGAAACAAGTTCTTTTTTCTCCACAATACAATACGCCTAAATAAATGATCAAGCTATATAAACCTTTTATAATTCATGCATATAATGTTCTTTTAATCATTGTTTTTAACGAGTATATTTAAACCAATAAATCACATTTAAAAACAACTATTGTAAATTGTTAAATCTATATACGTTTTTCTATATTTTAATTAAATGTAAATTAAATTGTATCCTTGGTATAATGCTCTTTATCTTTTTAGATTTGTTTTTGCTTTTATTATAAACGCTTTTCTATTTTCTTCCTTCCCAGTCGTCGGATATTCCGAATGATGACTTTAAAGAGTCGGGGACCATTAACTGTTTGTTTACATTTGAAAATGGAGTTCCGCTCATGCGCTAGGGGGCGTCAGTGGTGTGGCATTTTTCATTACCACTGATGAACAGCTTCAATAAAACCGAGGCTGCTGTTTTCTCATTCAGGCCTTGTTTCCTGAGGGCTTCCCTTTCTTCAGTTTAATGTACATGTGTGCGGAGCGCATGATTGAAACAAACATGTCCGTTAGAATACGCAATTTTATCCGCAAAATATGGCAACAATTAAAGCATATAGGCAAACAAATTGTAATAGGGACTATTTTCCCAGACCATTGTTCATGAACAATGTTATAGGAAATTGACAGACATGGCCACAACGCTGGTTCAGCTTGCTTTGTTATTTTCGTGATAATATAGAGATACACATGTTATCAATCCAACACATAATGCTTTTATAAATGTATGTCCTTATATTCCATTCTCACCAATACACTCATTTATAGGTAAGGATTCACCATTTAACTTGCTGGAGGGCAAAGTCGTTGTTCCCACCACAAGTGCATTGTGTACACGCGACAGCAGGTGTATAATTATTTTCTGAAAGCGGATACTGATTATACTGGGCGTCTGTTCATTATTTGAAAATGGACAGACAATTGCGAACATGACAGATGAAATTTGGTTAGCGTCCTGTTAACGATGCTTATTTCTATCTACTAGTAAATTAGTTGAGATTATAGATATATCAAATAGTGGTAATGGAGGCAATATTTCTCTGACGTGTTATAGACTTCTAGTGTAATCTTTGCCTATGAATTTTGTGTTAGACAACACAGACATAACTATAATGGTGATGCATTCCTAATTGTTTTGTTGAGACAAACATTCTCTTCCATCAGCAGAACAGAGAATGATTGACCACAAAATATATCATTGCATGCAACACTCTACACAAGTGTCTGTTGTCGCTTAAACCCATAGCTTTTATCGTCAAATACTGTAATATTTTTAATAACACACTGTATTTAAAGGCATTTTCGTTAAGCTTCTTATTAGCATCAAGCTATTCATTGAGGGATTGTTGTTGTTCACAGTATCAAATGCATCTGACCAAACCTTCAATGACATATTCTTATATTAGTCTCAATACAGAGGGTTAAACGAAACTAGTTCTACGTTAATCCCAGAACACACACTTGTATATCCAAACATCGATTCTGTAAATACTCTTGACTGAATATAATTAATTATTTTATGGAGATCGTTTTGGTTTGACCATAGATATTTCGTTAAAAGGCCGCTATTTCATGTCTACTTACGGTTGCCAGAACAAAACTATTTAATATGGCATTGCCAAATCATAAGTTAAGGCCGTATAATGGATTGATAAAATGTTGTTGTCTTGATATAGAGTATTACACGCAATGTTTTCTAGAATGGCATGAGGGAATTCATCTCTTCGATCATCTGTCGCCTTCTTCTACATACACATCAACAATCTGATGTCGTGTCGTTCCATATTTTTGGCATTTATACGTTCCAAGAGTTCAAATAATATAATTTTACTATGTTATTCCATACTTGATTACGTATGATAAAATTAGTGATAATGGTTTCAAAACGTAATTTGTGGTTACAGCTAGTTCAAATTTGCTGTGGACCATGTAAATCTTAGTAGAATGCTACTATAAACTTAATTTAAAATGTGGTTTTATGCAACTTGTGTACAAGCTCATTTAAGGTATTCTTAACATGTCGAAAAACTGAAGTGATTTTACCATTATTTATCATAAATTGTTTAACTGAAATTTAATGGCATAATAATTTCACCGGATCATATGTTCTTTTTATTTACGCAACCTGTTATGACTATAAACACATCATATGGTTGACCTCGTGACGCACTTGCCATAGTTAATGGAATGTCCCTTGTGCGTGAACTCGAGCACGGAGTCGATGTAGTCGACGGCCAGCTTCTCCGCCCAGCTGATAACACCGAAGGTGTCCACGAAGCCGCGGTGGCCGCCATGCTCCTTTGCCACCATCAAGAAGCGAGGATAATACTTGCACAGGTCGTATGGTAAGTTACTTCAGAAGTTGAACGGGTCGTCAAGACTGTTGATGAAAAGGAGAGGTACGGCAGACTAATCGACGTCACCTGTCCCAGAATCCTTGTGAAAGTTAGAAAACAATAGTTTGTCAACGTGTTTAAAACACCAGCATTTCTACAGTTTTTTAAAATCAATCAATTTTGACAATGAAATGACATACAATGGTATGGCTGTTTTGAGCAAATATATTATAATATCATAAACACTTTCCCCGGAGTAATTTCAGTGTAATTTAAAAAGGACTAGTATTTCTTTTCGTTCCAATTAAGTTTAATAACAACTTAAAATCTGAGGATTGAGTCTGTCATTAAATATTAAGATAATTGTTTATAATAAGGAACCTCCCTTTGTTTTGTTTTCTTCAAATCTGCTGAGATCCACTTAAGTTAAATACTACTCTCAGGAATGCGTTACATGTGGTAATTAGATTGCTTTCACGCATTTAACAGACCATTACTTTGACAAATATTACAAATATTGTTAAAAGATGTCCAATTAAATCAGAAGACTTTTATTTTGTCTCACGGTAAAACCAATGATTATAAGTTCGACCTTCATTTTTTCAATTATTTACAAGTAATTATTTATTTTTTACTAATAAGATGTACTGATTTGCAATATGAACAGCCTGACAGATTTTTTTCAGAATACACATACGCAAACATATATTACTAAACATATTATACGAGAAAAACAATTTATCATTCACAAATTATGAATGGCAAAAAAAAAACAAATAATAATACACATTTACATGTTTTACGAAACCGAGTACTAGTACTTTATGTAATGGCAATTATGTTTCGCTAATTATAATAATGACAAACGACCAATATTTAACACTTATGACATTTGCATAC
>Ga0224511_10002683_pt1 | contig 12189 bp, 7 predicted proteins | sample SF_May12_sed_USG_2_FD_169988 | JGI IMG/M metagenome (GOLD analysis project Ga0224511, IMG submission 169988) | Sediment microbial communities from San Francisco Bay, California, United States - SF_May12_sed_USGS_8_1 | ecosystem: Environmental > Aquatic > Marine > Sediment | place: USA... | reverse complement strand
GGTAGGGGTTCGAAAGGGATATGACCCCCCATATAGGGACCTCATATAGGGAGTGGGGGTCTGAAAAGTTGAACCCCATCATTTTCTGACAGGCTGGTCCCTACTTATGCCAAAACTGCAAAACAAATAATTTTAGAACAAAAATCCTACGAGAGCTGCGGGGGTAGGGGTCCGAAAGGTATATGACCCCCATATAGGGACCTCATATAGGGAGTGGGGTCAGAAAACTTGAACCCCATCATTTTCTGACAGCCTGGTCCCTACTTATCCAAAAACTGCAAAACAAATAATTTTATAACAAAAATCCTACGAGAGCTGCTGGGGTAGGAGTCCGAAAGGGATATGACCCCCATATAGGGACCTCATATAGGGAGTGGGGGTCTGAAAATTTGAACCCCATCATTTTCTGTCAGTCTTAAGCCAAAACTGCACAAAAATCAATTTTAGCACAAAAATCCTACGGGAGCTGGTTTTATTACATAGCATACCGCACTATTATGGTAGACAACAACACACAACTAGCATTACTGTTATGAAACATTTAATATAAGGATAAATGAATGTTCACTTTTCGCCTTGTTAACGCACAGAAAACTGTTGTAAACACCTTTATCAAGAAATCTTATTAACTACTGAGACCGTTATAAGGTATTCAATTCTAGTTCTTTTATTTGTACCATAGACATTTGAACGACTACATGTACCAGTGTACATAGCTAAATCGGACCAATTGCAGACCTTGTTTTTCAATATTAAGTTTCCAAATGTTCGCTTACAATGTTTCTTATTGGCTAAAACACAATATTTCCCATATTACCCCTGGGCCAAAAGCTAACCTTAACTGCTGCCCCGGAAAACGTCTGCCAACAATGCGTATAAACGGATATAATATTGGATTCTTAAAAAAGTTTACTGGTCGGTCAAAAGGTCGTGAAATATATTGGGTTTATACAATCTATATCTACAAAACGCCGTGTTATGACAAAATACAGTGGTTGAAACCAAATACAGAATAAATTTACACATGCTTTATTAGCAACGCTATGTTATACATATATTTCAACTACTAAAACAAAAATGTAAACTCTAATGCCGTAAAGCCTGGACATGAAGCGTGTGTTAAACAGAAAGAAAGAAACATTTGCAGGTGCAGTTGCATTTGCAGTTTACGAAATGACTAGCAGATGTTGTAAAGTGTACGTGGTTACTTTGAATGTCTTAGATTAATACAGGAAATAGTTATGAATTGATCTTATAATAATCATACTGTGACTATTCTCCTTTTCGTTCTGCGGTTGCCCACGTGTATCACGTCTGGGCGGCAAAATGTCACCACATATTAAAACGCAATATGATAAAACACACTTGTAAAGAAAACAGTTCTACCTTGGCTGCTTAGGCGCTCGCACGGAAATAAAAATGAAGCTTTCTGTATGTTATTACCGCAATACATGTATACCACGGTTAGTAAAATGAGTCCTTTATTAACTGTGTTTCTTCACAACATTTAACCACGCTCTTAAATGAATCATCTGGGGGTTGGACACGGGAACCAACTTAGTGATGTTTTAATATATCTTATAGCATATGTCAAATTGTCTGACACTTAATATATGAAATTGACTTGTGAAAAGCGCTGCCATGCTGCGTTCTACATTCGGTTTATTACGCGGACAAGTGTGTATTATTTATTTACAGCAATCGAAACAGACATCAGGCTTGGCTGCTTTTCGAAAAGTTGTTGGTAGACTTTGGTCGTGTCCAGGGAAGCCAACTATTACTTTGAAACTCTGTGCCTCTTGATTAGATGAAAGTGCTCTGAAAAAGTCTGTGTTATTGTTCGTTAAGAATGCCAAAAGGGTTGTAACTGAGTGTCATTTAGTCATGAACTAAAATTATTTGTAAGCAAAATGTATAATATTTGTGTTGTCAGTTAACGTGCAGACCCCAGTGGAATTTCTTAAAGCTCGTTATAACTTGCATTATCTAGGTACACTTCTTTGTCGTTTCATTTAATTGTCCGGAACGTAGTGACTTGGTGCTATTTCCATAAACAACTGGAACCATGTTGTTAATTTATCTGAAAAAAGACCAAGAAAACGAATAAGTCTAGTACATGGAAAAGACGATCGAATTTGGTAACTTTTACCAAACTTCCTTTTCCTGTTTCTTAATGTGCGTCCGTTCTTTGTGTACTAGGTGTCTGTTTGTAAATATTATTGCTTTGATGTTGAGCGATTTAAATGCTAAATAAATTAATTAATTAAAAGCATACGTGTACTGTAATCAAACCCTACATCTGTTAGCTTACAATAACTAATAACATTGTTATCCACAGGCCAACAAAGTGGTAAGATCAAATGTATCAATTCAATGTAACATATTAAGTTCAAATCACACCAAAACAATACTTGCCGATTGTAAAGAGCTTGAAGTGGACTAAGGGAAAATAGAAGATAAGACCGCCAACAATAAATATGGCGGCATACAGGAACTGGATCTGTGGGTCCTCGACGATGGGCGCGACTACGAGGTACGCGGCACACAGCACGAACAAGATAGGGATCACAATCGGGATCTGAAACAAAACCAACCATGTTGGGTCATATAGGGTAGCAATGGTCTTTTGTATAGAAAATGTATTTATTTTATTAAAAAGATGCTTTGTTTTGAGAAATGGTTACAGTGTGTCATGCAAACATACATGCCTTTTATATGTTTATGGTTAAACACTAGAAGATGTTTTATTAGACAAGCTATTAAGTATTCTATGGATAAAATGTAAGAAAGGATTGCGTCAGTTATTCCTAGACAGACTTCAAATGGTAGCTGTATTATGACCAGTAAGTGATATATTGATTCAAGATCACATCACGTTGCATTTAAAACACTCAAGGTGTATCGAAACTACAAGACGTACGCAAATATTGCCATTACTTACATATCTTTCTAATAAATATTTTTGCAAAAAGAAACGACACACAACGTGTTTGTCATGTCTATTTTTGCACAAAATCGAGAATACAAAGATGATGACACGTTTTTCGTCAGTTAAGATTGAGACATAATGAGCAAAAGACGTTGGGAATACGACATTACATCTTTACGGCTCGTTTATCTGGTTGCTAAGTGTAACGCATACTGAGCAAAGAAGGGTTGGGGATACGACATCACACATTGACGACACGTTTCTCGTCTTGTCTAATGTGAAACATAGTTAAAAGGTTAAGGAGGTAAGACAATCTACATTGACGACACGTTTCTCGTCTTGTCTAATGTAACACATAGTTAAAAGGTTAAGGAGGTAAGACAATCTACATTGACGACACGTTTCTCGTCTTGTCTAATGTGACACACAGTTAAAAGGTTAAGGAGGTAAGACAATCTACATTGACGACACGTTTTTCGTCTTGTATAGTGTGACACATAGTTAAAAGGTTAAGGAGGTAAGACAATCTACATTGACGACACGTTTCGCGTCTTGTCTAATGTAACACATAGTTAAAAGGTTAAGGAGGTAAGACAATCTACATTGACGACACGTTTCTCGTCTTGTCTAATGTGACACGTAGTTAAAAGGTTAAAGAGGTAAGACTATCTATATTGACGACACGTTTCTCGTCTTGTCTAATGTGACACGTACTCAAAAGGTTAAGGAGGTAGGACTATCTATATTGACGACACGTTTCTCGTCTTGTCTAATGTGACACGTAGTTGAAAGGTTAAGGAGGTAGGACTATCTACCTTGCCGACACGGTTCGTCCTTTCTAGTGCTGCACATTATGAGCAAAAATGCGTTTGTAATTAGACAGTTTGGCACACACTAAACAAGGATGCATTGGGGAAATGGTATCCTACCTTGACGACCCGTTTTTCGTCCCGCTTGGTGTAGCGCATGACGAGCAAGGCGACGGCCGTGATGCCGTAGAAGAGCCAGGCGGTGAAGCTGAAGAAATCGACCAGCTCGCCGATGTTACTGATGCCGATCATGATCAGCGCTATTATGCACTGCAACACACAAATCCCGGTCAATCGTTTACCAGGGCAATATCGTTCAAATGCTTTTTTGTTAGGAGCGGACATTTGTTCCCCCTAAAATGTTACCACCCGGACAATCGTTTCTCCGCTTTAATCAAAGGTCTACTTAATGTTTGGTTTGCTGTCATGATAACCTTTTACTAAAAACGGCGATACTGAATTGGTGTTGAGTTTTAATTAACTTGACCGTACCAAGGCGGGAACTCTTCATTCCTTGAAGAAATCATTTTAAAAATCTAAATGAAAAATGTAACAAAAATTAAAAAACAACAACAAAATAATGTATTCTGAATGTCTGTTACGTCTTGTCTGCGTGTTTTGTGCTGTTCTATGTGTTTGTTTTTGTACAGGCCATTGTGTCATGTTGCCCTTAAACTTGACCTGTCTACATTGTTTACAAAAAATAATTCTATAAACATCTCGTCTATTTATATTAACACATTAAAACGCCGCGTCAATTGATTAAGAAGGTCTTAAGCAATCGTCAAAACTACCGACCTTGGTTCAGATGATATTAAAAAATGTAATACGTTGTTTTCCGGTAGGGATTATAGGTGACCAACGTAGGCTTCAAGGTAAAATGTGTTTATGACGAATATTCTGTACACATTAATAGCTCAGAAAAAAAGTAAACAAATTATGAGCAAATGTACAATTGCAACAACACGGGTAAACAGAAAACAGCACAATTAGTATTGCGTTGGTACAAGCGGGACAAGAATTGTCCGGGTGGTAACATTGATGGGAGAATGAATGTCCGGCAACTACAAAATTTGCGGGAGAACGATTGTCCTCAACCTCAACGCACGGCGCACATGAGTTATCCATAAAATACCTCTGACTCCATAAAAAGTAGATAAAATCATTCATAATTTTTTTTGCTTTAAAGGCTATAACATTTTGACCTATATTCACTAAAATATGAAGATAAACAGTGAGCAACACAGTGATGAACACCAAAATCAATAATTCTTAGAAAACAATAGTATAACTATTCAATTTTTATAAAACTGTTTACAAAATGCAAAAATGACATGATGTTCGTTTCGTATGTATTTAATACAAGTCATGCCATCCAAAATCAAAAGGGCAATCTCAATAACGACAGTAACGCGATACTTACTGTAAAAATAATGGAAGGCATCGGTGTGAGTCTGTTCACGTGAACGAACGACAGCAGCTCTGGTAAATGCCCCTCACGTCCAGCCACGTACACCACTCTACCCAAACGTACAAACAACGATAACATTAGTCTAATCTAATTTATTCAAGGTCGATTTTAAGCAAGTTTTTTTCAAATTATAATTATCGCTCTAAACCGTTCATTGCAGCTGGAATCCATCTCCTATTTTAAAAACTAGGTTTGAGAGGAGAGAGAAGCCAGACATTTCCTAATATGCTTGGCGGTAAGCAAGGAAGCATCTGGTACCATTTTATAACGTCATTTTGTGGTGGGTTATCAAACCCCAGACCTCCCTTCACAGGGCAAACACTATACCACTCAGCCACCGCTGCGGTCAAACAACGATAACATTCAGGCATAGCTTGACCGCGCCCATATTTAAATGTTAAAAGGGTAAACAAAAAGTGAAACAAAAATACCGATCCTACCTTTTTCAAGTGGTTCAACGAAACACATTTTTCTTAGGCCTAACCAATGAATGCCTTACCAGTTGATGCCAAACCAGTGGATGCCTAACCAGTGAAGACCTAACTCGTGAATGTCTAACCAGTGGATACCTAAACAGTATATGCCTTACCAGTGAAGGCATAACCAATGGAGACCTAACCCGTGGATACCTTACAAGTGGGGCCTAACCCGTGGATGCTTAATCAATGGAGACCTAACCAGTGGATGCCTTACCAGTGGAAACCCAACTCATGTTTGCCTAACCAGTGGAGTCCTAACCAGTGGAGGCCTAACCAGTGGTTACCTAACCAGTGGAGAACTAACTAATGGATGCCTAACCAGTGGAGACCTAACCCATGTATGCCTCACTAGTAGAGTTCTAACCAGTTGATTCCTTACCAGTTGATGCCTTACCAGTAGATGCCTAATCTGCTTAGGTTGATGCCTAACCAGTGGAGACCTATGCAGTAGAGAACTAACCAGTGGATGCCTAACCAGTAGATACCTAACCAGTAAATATCTAAACAACAGATGCCTTACCTAACCCATGGATACCTAATTAGTGGAGGCCTACCAGTAGATGCATAACAAGTGAAGACCTAACCAGTGGAGACATAGCCCGTAGATACCTTACAAGTGGGGACTAACCCGTGGATGCTTAACCTATGGAGACCTTACCAGTGGATGCCTAACCAGTAGGTACCTTCCGAGTAGAGACCTTACCAGTGGATGCCTAACTAGAAGATGCCTACCCAGCAGAGACCTTACCAGTGGATGCCTAACCAGTAATGCCTACCCAGTAGAGACCTTACTAGCAGAGGCCTAACCAGTGGATACCTAACCTGTGGAGACCTAACCCATATATGCTTAACCAGTGGAGTCCTAACCAGGTGATACCTTACCAGTAGATGCATAACCAGTAGATGCCTAACCAGTGGATGCCTAACCAGTGAAGACCTATCCAGTGGAGAACTGACCAGTGGATGCCTAAACAGTGGAGAACTAACCAGTTAATACCTAAACAATAGATTCCTTACCAGTGAGGCCTAACCAGTAGATGCCTAGCCAGTAGAGATCTAATCCGCGCATGCCTAACCAGTGGAGGCCGAACCAGTAGATGACTAACCAGTAAAGACCTAATCAGTAAATACCTCACCCGTATATGCCTTACCAGTAGATCCCTAACAAGTAGATGCCTTACAAGTAGATGCCGAACCAGAGGATAACTAACCAGTGGAGACCTCTCCCGTGGATACCTAACCAGTAAATGCCTAACTAGTGGAGGCCTAACCAGTAGAGGCCAAACCAGTGGAGACCTTTTCAGCGGAGGCCTAACCAGTAGAGACCTAACCATTGAGGTCGAACCAGTGGAGAACTTACCAGTGGAGGCCTAACCAGTGACCTACCTGCCGCCGCTGAAGACTGTGCCGTTGGCAGCTCCGTATGTGGAGAATAGGACTGCGATCGGTAGAATAACAGCCGCTCCCTTAAGCACGCGCTCGCCCCATAGCTTATAAACAAATACATATGGGTAAATGGAGCTAGATGTAAATAAGTTATTTACATAAATGGATTGTACGAGTAGTATATGTACATTGTACAACTAGTTGTTGAGTTTACACCTGTATAAGTTGGTGGCTGTACTTGCTTTGCCGGCATTATTTACACATGAAATGTGAGACGATTGTAACATGGTGTCTAATGTATGTGTTGGCTGTCACATAATTCTCCACAGATGACCGAAGTGTTGCACTCTCGCTTAGGTTTATTAGCGTCATGACATAAGATATTCGTGGACTTATTTTTAATTATCATTTTCACATTCTGTAGTGATTTTGGCAACATGGTTTAGTTTATCATGTTTGATTACCTGCTTTTCTTGCTTGAAACTATTATAGACATGGACAAACAAATCGTTTACAATGTATTGTTATAAATATCAAGATGAACGGGATTGCTTAGAAATATTACCACAGCCACTGCGTCTGAGTCAAGGAGTTCTTGTGACGTCATGGCAGTCAGGTAGCCGATGTTTGTGAGGACGTACACGATGGTTACCAAGGAAACGCCGATAATATTGGCACGTGGAAGGTTTCTTAAAAACAAACGGGTTCGGAATTCTATTGTTATACACTGGAAACAAAGTACAATGCAACCTAATGAGTCAAAACATAAATAAACAAAGCCAAATGTGCAGGCAACACCTTTTCAACAAGGTCAAAAGATACAGGCATAGCACCTTTAAGCTTTTATAGTCCTTGATGTGCCCGTCAAATGTACCTAACCATTATGACCATATCGAGCGGGTGGTTGGGCGTCAAACATGATGTGTAGGCGAAACATGAAGAGATGTTACATGCACGGTCACCCGACGTCATGGATAGAGAAATGTTACATGCACGGTCACCCAACGTCATGGATAGAGAGATGTTACATGCACGGTCACCCAACGTCATGGATAGAGAGATGTTACATGCACGGTCACCCAACGTCATGGATAGAGAGATGTTACATGCACGGTCACCCAACGTCATGGATAGAACGCTGGTTTATAGACGAAGGATGCAAGTGTAGCATTGCGTTTGGTGAGGTGAGGGTCCGATCAAGGTTACGGGAGTTGTGGTTAACAATAGAACAAATGTCCAATATGGACTTTAGTAACTTTATATGATTGTTCACCAAACATGGATGGTTGGATTGTGTATGGTTATGCACAGTTCCGCAAAACGTGTCTGTAAACTTCAGCAAACCAACTCCTTACATTACTGTACTCTATTGTTATTCTGACAAGGTTTATTCTAGACAAGTAGGCTTTCTTTTGTATATTCTAGGTCACCAGACAATCATAATCCTTATCTATTGGATTTAAATTGACTATTTGCTTGAGTCCTCGCACTTCGATGATTGATTAATGACGCCAACATTAACAAAGGTTGGAATTTGTTTTCATAAAGAGGTCTTATCTGTAAACATGGTGCATTTACTGACAACACAAATTTCGGGCGTATTATGTCATTGTTTACTATTTCAGTATTTGATCTGGTTGCAATGTTAAAATTGGGATGGTGAGCGTATTCGTGTTATGTTATTGTTACAATAGACATGTTTACACATATCAACACTGGGTGCATACATACGAGACGTGATTGTGTAGTCTTGTTATTATTTAACTTATATTACAAACAAATTTTAATCTCTTATGTTGCAGATCACATTTTAGAAAGTATTTAAATCCTAATTATATACGCGATCCGATTTTACAAAGACATAAGAAACTTTACTTACACTTCAGGTTTTTCGATTTCTTCTGTAACATAGTTCAAGTTATTCCTGCAAATAAAGACATGATAAGATTAGTGTGTCGTATAACAATATGCATTCTAGACCATTGACCCATAAGTATGCAATTAAGTTATGTTTATTTCTTTGCTTCATTGATATTTGAAATATTAAAGAAGTCTGCAAATTTCTGTACAACACTTTTTAATACATGTTTGGCATTGAAATATGTATTGACGTCAACAAAACATTAACTTTTGACGTCAATGCATATTTCAATGCCGAAATATTATTCAAGAGTGAAAATACAGAAATTTTATTGTCCATTTTATTAAGAACAAATACAATGTACTGTTCAAGAATCAGTAAGTATTTCAGCTCGAACGTTTCAGCTGCAAGAACATATCAGTTATACCATCCATCGTAGGCCCACAGCGCCTGGTAGAACGCCAGAGCAATGGTGGAAGGAGATTTTGTCGACCCGGAAAAACTGTCCTCAAACTCCAGAGTGTGACCTGTGTGTTTCAGATTAAAACAATATGTTTGAGGTTTCCATCATCTCGTCAATTTTGGCCTCTAAATCGCTTAACTGAAGAATTGTTGGGTATTAATATATTTTAAGTGATCTCGATGTTGCGTGATTATCGTATGAGGTTTATAGACCTTTTTACCTATTGCTCTGTGACATAGATTTAAATAAGCTGTGGTCTTTAAAATGTATAATAAAAATAATAATAAATAATACCGTAACCATAACAATCACGGTGTCTAGAAGTCACTGTATGATTCTTACAGCTTACCTTGCGCGAGGCGGACGATGCCGCCGACGATGATGATGCCGAGGGCGCCCAGCTTGGCGGCGGTGAAGAGCACCTGCACGCGGGCGGCCGCCTTCACGCTCAGACTGTTGACAATCATCAACGTCACTGCAGTGGGAGAAGCAGAAATAAAAAGCACAATTGAACAATGAAAATGGCGAACAACAGCGCTGTTATATATAATGTAACACAAATAGTAAGATACAAATACATTTAATTGGAGAACAGTGAATCTACTATATTCGTTTGTCATAACTTGGGAAACTTATCAACTTTAACGAGAATGATAATTTATGAGGCAAAAACGCAAATGAATTGTTGGGCCAATAGGGAATTTTTATTCAACCATCATCAATCTTAGCCTCGTAGTATGTTTTTTAAACAATACCCCACATGAGATCTCGAACAAACACGCCAAAATCCCATGATCCACCGAACGAGATGACATGCTGGTACAGTTGCTGTCTGTGGCTTATCGCAACAGTAATATACGAGTTTATTCGGCGTCCAGTGACACGGGGTGACCATGCCGTAGATGTAGCTATTTAACTTGTCTTTATTAGTTTACAATTTCGCAAACACTTGTCATGCTGTCATAACAGAAAATACGGCTACCTACGGCAGAGCTATCTAAGAGTACTGCTGTAAAACAAACCAAGTGTTGACTTTGGGACATCGAGTTTTATAATGACGGCTCTTTAGTGCTGGTCTAAACAAATCTGAAGTGTGAAATTTAAGACCAGATCTTTTGAATAATATATTTCGAATACCAAATGTCATTTACTATTGTTTTATAAGAGCCAACATAAATATATAGGTTTTTTGTTGAATTTTGATTTAAGATCAGATTTGCAGGAGTGGCGAAACCACGATGGAAAATTTGTTTCATTGAACACGAGTGATAGAATGTTCTAATTTTAAATCAAATTAAGGAAAAAAGACTTAGTCATTATAAAGTATTTTGCACAAGGTGGGGTCGGAGCATCGTCAGCGCCGATAAAGCAACGGCATAACAAGTATTTTCACTGTAGTGAAGAAAAAATAAAACGCAAAGGAATAGGTTTCTTTATGTGTATCTCATCGTTGGTAAGCATAACAGATGTCCTAATCACGTTCTATTATTATGAATAAGGCACTCCATATTATTACGTTTATTACGAATATGGAAAGTAAGAAGAAAGCATGAACACACCTATTGCAACGGCGGCGATGATTTTCGGGGGTATATCAGGTGCGCCGCAGTACGGGAAAAATGACGTCACGTATTTGGCGAACGTCAAGCAGATGATGGCAATGGACGATGGTCTAAAGTCACAATAGAATAAACCATTATACATCAACCAACAGAGGTATTATTCTTTTGTGAACCAGAATAATATCGGTGTTATTTACATTGAAAGGATTTTATTCGCGATCATTTATGTAGATTTTCAAATAAAAATGAACTGTCATATATTTACAGTAGGGACCTGTTTACCATGTCTTAAAACCTTGTATTATTTGTTGCGCTTCTTTTGTGAATGTTTGATAATTTTATAAGCAAGAGTTAATCATTCTACTTGTAAAATATCGCTTTAATAACATCATCCAAGACCCCCGCTTCCTATCGACGCACCGTATGACAATGACGGAGGTCCATGCGAACAGGAACGCGGGGATCGGACCCATCGCCTCCATGATGTACGCATACTCGCCGCCCGACTTCCGCACGAGCGTGCCCAGCTCGCAGTAGCACAGGGCACCTAATGTAAGACGAACGGTTCATCACAATGGTTATGATTATTCCAATAAATACCCAAGAAACAATGATAAGAACGACATGTGTGAAGTTCTAGATAAGCTTTTAAAAATGAATTTATCAACGATTAGCATAATGACTATGAAACTTTCAAGTTACTTACAGTATATATTTCTCTTATGGGTCCAAATCAATTATTAACGCCTTAGATATAAAGTGTTGCGCCAAGAGGGCGGACGACACTCACCGAGCATAGCGAGAACTCCACTTCCGGCCCAGACGACCAGCGACAGGCCTACCGACCCGGTCATGTCCAGCACGCCTTTTGGGGAGATGAAGATGCCCGACCCTGGGGTAAAACGTGGCCATTTGATTGTATCTTCTTGTGTGGAGCATTTCTGAGAACCGCTCGGAAATAAAATTGTCTTTGAGTCTAAGATTGATTGTTTTTAATGCATTCACAATAGGTGAAGGTGTGTGAATGCTATAATAGCCACACTTGCAGGGGGTCTTGTTGAATTTAAATGCCAACTGAAGTACTTTATGTGCTATCACAATTATTTGCTATTTATTGGTACTAGAGTAAATCTGTTGTGTCTAAGCATGTGGCAAATTTCACACCTAGTGTTGAAATTTTGGGCCGTTTTTTTCCGACATAGATTATCCCAATCTTATGTATTTTTTTA
>Ga0224511_10002682_pt1 | contig 12190 bp, 3 predicted proteins | sample SF_May12_sed_USG_2_FD_169988 | JGI IMG/M metagenome (GOLD analysis project Ga0224511, IMG submission 169988) | Sediment microbial communities from San Francisco Bay, California, United States - SF_May12_sed_USGS_8_1 | ecosystem: Environmental > Aquatic > Marine > Sediment | place: USA... | reverse complement strand
AGATGCAGACAAAATATTTTCAGACGTGATCACGCGAATGAATAGGGTTTCGAGCAGCGGTTTAGGCGCACTGGAGTTGTCCTCTCTCAACATCTTGCGTTTCTAAGGACAAAAGAGTTGCGCAGTCTGTTTCACGGTCTGTTTCGCAACAACAAAGAGATACATGAAGCACCAATAGAATAAGAAATCAATTGATAGTTAGCCTTGACATTTTGATAACCTTGACATTGTATAAACTAACACGCCTACTTTTAAGCGCAGAATTCTGTTCGCGTTATCGAATTCACTTTCAGACACAGCCGAGGTACATGGTTTGGAAAAACACACTTTTTCATGCAGTTTTAAACTATATACAATTGAGAAAAAAAATTGTACAACTTTGCCACGCGCTGGGACAAGTCTTCGCATAAATTCTTGACCAGGTTTTGCAAAAGTTGCAATAAATAAAAGCCTTCTCACACTCAAAGAGGAAATAGCGTGCATTCGAGAGGGATGCATACAAACCAGCATGACATGTGTCAGTGAGAAAATAATCTGCTGCTTTCACTGACATGTGTCACTGAAACTACCAACAAATTAGAAATTCTAACCAGGCATTTGAGAGCCTTCTATAACTGATAGAGGCTGTAATTATCTGCGCCAAAGCCCAATATATACGACATGAATCAAATTTGAGGCTCAAGGTGACTTGCTCAAAGTTTCGTAAGGTCTCAGCTAAGCAACAATACTTTTTCACATATCACATCTAGTTTGTAACTGTGCTGCACAGTGACTAACATCGTACTCGGATTCAGATCTCTAGGCCTATACATACAGTAACCTTCATTATGGAGCACAAAAACCAATCCTGGAAACAATAGGCCTCCTGTCTAGTGATGCTATTTTTGCCTAAGATGACCTTATCTTGTAGTATAAAGGCCTTGATGGGAGCTCCGTGTCCGAAATTGACAGGCAATGTACAACAATTGGGACCTATCCATTAGGTCCGGTTGAAGTTTCTCACCATATCTAGCGCCCTATGTACACAAGGTTAATGACCTCTGTAACCTCTGTGTTTTTCACTTAGCCGTCTGGTATAATTAGTCAATTATTTTGGCCCTGTTCTATATATGGATCACATGGGGGAGGGTCATAAGGGGCTGAACCGTACTATCATTTCTGTTGTGCATGGGTCACAGCCATGTATGACAATTCAATATGTACCCAGTGCGGCTGTGTATAGATGGTGCTAATAGTGGGTCACGTGTTCATAACTGGTTCAAGCCAAAACTTCACTATACATAGCATCCTATGATTTGGGTATCGGCTAGAGTTTCAGGGGAGGATAGCTATTATACGCCACATAGAGGAATAGGCTAGCAGGTGAACAACAGGTTTCAACTAGATTATGGTAGATATACTACCTCGTGCTATACTGGGCGGGGCAGCTGAGAAGGGCACTGGCCAGAAACACCGGGCACATATTTGGCGTATGGGTTGTGTATCGGTAAAGGTATTAGACACAACGCCTCTTTCCTATATCAGCCATTATGAATTCAGAAGTTAATCCCCTACATATGGAGTGAAAAGTATAGGTTATTCAGTAACCTTATCTCAAAGTATGACATAGCATGCGGTGTTACATGTACCAAAGCGTATTATGCATTCAATTATTCACATTTCAGGTATCTATTCGCGTCACCGTATTCATTCTTTAACGGCTATCGATTAGCTGCTAGAATTCGCAGCACGGGCATGGGATAGCCCGATGCCTAGAACGCTTGACTCAAGTCCTTGTCATGCTGAATGCCCCTTGTGAATGTGAGATCATCACATAATCTTTACTTCCTACCTCTCCAACAAGCCTCCGGCTTAGGAGGCCCATTAAATAGGATGGCCGAGTGACTGAGTAAGAAAAAAGGCATTACGGGCTCTCATCATAGAACAGTCAATGGTGGTGACAGAAAGGTTATTCAATGTGAGTGTCACATTCGAGCTCTGACATGCTTTTCAAAGCAGGGGCCAGACTTCGTGGTACAAATTGGAAACATTCATTAAATATTTACACAAGATGTTATCTCGGTCAGATGCAGATAAAAAATTTCCGACCCGATCACGTATACAGATAACAAAAACCAAGGAGTTTCAGGCGCAGTTTCAGGTATGTCGGAGTTGTCATCCCTCTCTCAATGTCTTTCGCGTCTAAGGAAAGAAAATTATGCAGTCTGTTTGGGAACAACAAAGCCACTCGTGAAGCGGTCATAGAATAAGTAGGCGATCGATAGATAGCCTTGACATTTTGAGAACCTTGACAATTTATAAACTAATCGTAAACGTAATCAAATTCAAAATGAGGTGCATGGTTTGTAAAAACGAATTTTTAGGCGCACTTTCGAACAATTTAACTGAGAATGCATCTGAAACAGGGTTTCAGACGCCAAAGCCTGATCACGTGAATGCACCCATGTAGCAAAGAGCGGGATTCTGTAGGACCCCTCATTAAAGTTTTTTCTCTGAATTAAATATATTAAACCCATCTCGTTACCTGATTCTGACAATCAGTGAATTGAGAAGGAAGGGAAAGAGGGGGGCGAGAAGAGGGGATAATAGGAGGGGAGGGAAAAAGAGGAGAGGAGACTAGAATTGATGCCATGAGAGCGAATGGGAGGGGATAGGAGGGGCGGGAGAGGGCAGGACAGAGTGGCAGATAGGATAAGGAGGGCACCTAAAATATCATTATTAGGCTATGATACCAACTCATTTAGTTTACTGGGGTTTTGTGTTGGAATGAGATACAGGCTACCAGACACAAAGTGAACAATGGACTGTATATCGCGCGAAAATAGCCAGAAGGGCAATCTGTACAAGAACAGATCTCAATCTCACATAATTTTATTCAGTATACTAGAGTGATTAGCGTGCAAGCATGCACTTTTATACATTGCACAAGTTTTGACCTAAATAAAATCCCAGCCAATAATGCATAGGATTTTCGAGCATGGTACGTTTTTGACAGATTCTAACATTTTTTAAAACATGATCACAGCACAAGAGATTGGAAAAGAATTGCAATGCAACTATCGGCCGATTTTAATCCAAATTGCATAGAACAAAGGTAAAATTAACTGGACGCTAGAACTCTTTTTGATTTTCTTCTTGTATAAGGTCTATAAGGTTCACCATTATGACAAAGCTGCCGGGTTAGATACCTGTTATATACCTGTTACAGCTTAGCATAGACCACCACCAGCAAGTCATGCACCATCAACCCTCAATCCACCTCGTAGTGAGGCTTGTTTGTGTCTAGAGCTAGGATTAATGGAGGTCGCCCTCGCAACAGGAACCCGCTGTGTCCGGGATTCAAACCCAGGTTCTCACGATTGTAAAGCCCAGCGCTCTATACCATTGAGCCATTCTACTATCCCTTGCTATGATACGAAGAGTAGACACTCACCGCAGCCCATTATGATACTCCAGTTGACGGGCAGGTTAGAGTTTCTCACTCCTCAGCTCATTTCTAAATGATATCCTGAAATAGAACAGATTCATACAAAACTATTTAACACTTGCAGAGCAATAAGATGTGTTTATCATAGGAAATTTTATACAGATTTCGTAGACTACTTTCAGTATCATCATATATTAAGATTATGCTAGGTAATATCAGCTAATGCGAGGTGGTCACTATAAGAGGTCTATTCATGTGATTTCAGTCAGTCGCAATAACAAATTTTCAGTCGCAGCCCTGCGAACACACGCAGCCAGAAAGCCTGGGGCGCGGAAGAGTTTATAAGCGCATCGAAATTGTCCTCTATCAATTTTAACAAACGTTTAGAGAGGAACAATCGTTCGCAGTACGTTATTCCAACGCAATAACCTAGTCTCTTTGTGGCCTTGACGTTGGTAACCTGGACTGCCAAAACAAGAGCGCCAGCGTCCACCTTCAGTTGTGGAATTCTGTTCATGTGATCCACATCAGGCCGCAGCCAATGGAGATAGTTGTTTAAATCGCACTTTTCAGTCCCATTTTTGAGCAAATGGACAAAAAATGTGACCGAAAATAGGTTGTCGCACAAAAAATGATCACACAAATGCCCCTTATAAGTCTCCACATGTTTGCCCTTTAGTTGTTAGCAATTAGGTCTGCCTCAATGTCTTACTTGTGCATTCATGCAGGCCTGATTTATTATTAGTTCTCTCTGGCTCACTAGTTATTGAGCTCTAGCTAGTGCTAATTTAAATATTACCTTTTTTATCTGTTTTACTCCGAGTCTTAGCTTATCAAATATCTTGGTCGACAAACTTTAACATTGACCTCAACTACAGAGCCATTCATTGGGACATAGCCTTCATGGGGCAGACACAAGAAAGGTAACACCTAGACTATCAATTCCTGACAATAATACATTGCCTCACTCATCATGGAATTAAGATATACATGTATGTTGGCAATTACCAGCTAGCAAGAGGCCGCAAATATGCCTGAAATTCAAGGGAGTGTTTAGCTTCGGTCCGGTTTATATAGAACTGCTTATAAAATGTCACAAACTCATGATACGTAATGACACTTCCTCCAGGGAATTTGGAAAGAAACATTATTGAATATTCATATGAAAAGACAACTCCATAACCAATAGCCCAAAGAGATTGTCAGGTGGGATGAGCATCACATGCCGAAGTGCCAGGTCACCTGGCTACAAAGCGATTTCTGTTCTTGTTGGCACCTGTTTGTCTTAGGAGACCCACGGCAAAGCTACAAGGTGTGTATGGGGAAGGTTGTGATATTGAAAGTTGAATTTGCCCATAGGGTCACCCGTACTCTGCCTGCATTGACCGACAATGTTGAGTGAAGGTGCCTTTTCACTCCATCGGGCGTCCGGTCCATATTGGACGCAGTTTGGGTCTGATTTGGCGACGGACTATGGACCCCTTTTCACGCCAAATGGATCCTCCGGACATGCGACCCTGATTTACATTGGAGCCAATCAATGGGGCCGAACATGTGTTTCTGGAAACGGCAACCATTTGTTGCTCACAATTTCAAACGAAAGTCAATCTGCTCCCCAATTCTTTCGCTACAGGTTGCCTCTCTTGGAGGGGGGGGGTGAAAAATACAAGGGTTTCGTACGCATCGGAGCTGTTCTCTCTCCATGTAAAGGACAAAAAATTTGGGCAAGTCTGTTTCGCAACAATGAAGCGACCCATGAAGCCACCATAGAATAAGTAAGCGAGCGAGAGCTCTAGCCTTGACATTTTGATGACCTTGACACTGTAAAAATTAGCACGCCTACTTTTCAGGCGCAGGACACTGCGTGATCGAATTCACTTTTAGACGCAGCCGAGGTACATTGTTTTGTAAAAACGCATTTTTTCAGCAGGGAAACTGAAAATGCATCTGAAACCGCGTTTCAGACGCCAAAACCCGATCACGCAAATACGCCTAATATGGAGTATAGACGGAAACAAAAAACACTTTGCAGAGTTGTAAGGCCTTGCTTTCCAATTATTTATATTTTTTATGTATATTCTCGTTGCAAAAGTTGAGAGGAAAGGAGAGGAAAGTTGCTGTGAATGGGCAATACTGTAACTGAATTAGAGATTACTAGTTACTAATAGTCTGTTTCCTAGACTGAGCTGTCAACAACAAATTATACAGCAACTGTGCAACAGCAACCCCCGCAACACCAACAACGGCAACAAAAAGGATAACGTACTGATTCAGGGCATCTCCCATTACACCCAAATATTTTCACAAGTCAAAAATCTATCAAACAGACCATCTCCGATTGTATACGGCAGGAACCAAAGATCGACTTCTTGTCTTACACCAACATTGGGTGCATTCGTGTGATCATTGTATATTTGGATTGCGTTTGACCGAGATCACGCGAACATACCTATTATCACCTATAGACTAGACTAACATGGCAGCTCCCACAAACATGTGATGATGCCATTAGCATTCTAGGTTGTCTAATGAATCTATGACCAGTATAATTATCATGGTTACTATGGTGAATCTGCATGTCGGATGCTTTGACCAGTTACGGCTTAGCGTAGACCACCACGAGCAGGTCTGTACCAATCCTTGACCTCATAGTGAGGCTTGTTTTCGTTTTGGGTTAGGTTTAAAGTGAGGAACTTGTGCTCACAAAACACAGTAAGTCGGATTCAAATCCAAGTTCTCATGATCTTGACCCCTGCGCTCTACCACTGAGCCGCCAGGCTATCCAGCTAAAAATCTCATATAAATATACTTTTATGCTTCATCTAGAGTATCATAGTACATCCATGCTGTTTACCAACAGTGCGTAAACTCAACCTTGTAGTAGCTTGCGGGCATAATCCAAAGATTTCAATAAAGAAACTAATCATAGTAGAATCTCTATATACACCTCTTGAAAGTCAACCATTGTATGTTTATCTCATTATGTCATGTAAATATGAGATACAATCAGTTTAACTAAAGGAATGATTGCTGCCCTTATTGATTTTTATGTCAGCACAATAACTTCTACTTATCATACTGCCATACGCTAAGAGGCTTTAATACGGATTAGTAGATTTAAAGGCTGGTCTTTAGACACAAGCCTAACAACCGGTCACCGGTACAATCCTCTCAGTAATCTTGTGTTAGGTCCGTTTAGAGCTAGTACACTGATCGAGTCCCTGGGCTCTAAGCGAGGGGAAGTTTGATCTCCGGTAAAAGGAAAGACACTTGACAGTATTCTCTATTAGAGCAAATAGGTCATCAATAGTCGGCTTGAAGTGAAAATTATATGAGAATTGAGTACAGAATAGTCATAACTCTGGGACAATTACAGGATACTGGCTGCCAACTGTGTTACATTTATTCAGCAGATTCCTTATCAAATAGAACACATACAGTTACATATTATTATCACATATCACATATCATTCTGAATTCGTGTGCCGCTGTCATGACAACATATACTTTTAGGTGTTATAGCACGTTGTAATATACAGAACTAACTGCTTTATACTCACCAGTGCAAACGGTCTTGGACCACAAGCTATCTGCCAGGAGTCAAATAAGCGCGCAGCAGCGCTGTGTCAACTCAACTAATCCTAGTTCTAATAGGGACTACCCTGCTAGGGCAACCGTTTACTTTATTGAACTGAACTTTTGCGCTATTGATTTACCATCCCTACACAGTAATTGTGTATTTGCGGACCCTTTGTTTATACCAAAGATAAACCAGTACCTGATAGCAACATTCTATGAACACAGACGGAGACTCATTTGGGGATGAGTAAGGAGAAGATCATTCTCTATGAGATGGATACCAATATGAGGCCATATGTACGTTTCCAGGATGATGTATGCCCAGGGTGTCTGCCATAGAGAAGGTTACTTCGTATTTTTCCTCTATGTCATCCTCGCAGCTGTGGTGAAGCCGCTGGGTTAGATATTGGTCTTTTCACCAGTTACAGGTAGCATGGAGGACAATAAGCGGGTCAGTAACAACCCTAGACTTCATAGTAAAATTGCCTAAGTTTCACTCCATCGGGTACCTGATCGGCCTCAAACGGGACACTTGAGGCGGACGTCCGACCCCCAGAAATGAAGTGAAAGGACCTTGTACGAACGGCCTCGGACGCTCGCTCGGAAGCCCGAGCGTCTGTCTCACAGAGACAAAAACGAGTCTCATTGGCCTCGGATGTCTAACTCATCAAGCAATCAAATTGTCTTCCACGGATTACCCAGCAACATTTACTTGTTTCAGGTCTCATACTAGGATCGCTGGAAATGGAAACTTTGCTACAATATTCATACGAATGGCAGCACGAAGTCACACTGAGAATAGAGGTAGGTTGCAGTGAAAGATTTACATAGGGGATTGACTTTCTTTTGAAACTTCGACCAAAAAATGGTTACCGTTTCTGCGTTTGATTGGCTCCAAAGTAATACAGTATCGCGCGTCCGACGGATCTGCTTGGAGTGGAAAGGAGTCCTCGGATCTAAGGTCCGGCGCCAAATCAGACGCAACCTGTGTCCGGTCCGAGGCAGACTAGATGCCCAATGGAGTGAAAAGGCATCTCAAGGCTTGTTTTTGCTTTGAGCTAGGATTCATGTGGGAAGCTCATTTTCATAATGGGAACCGGCCATGACCGGGATTTGAACCCAGGTCTCATGGTTGCTAGCCCAGCGCTCCACTACTGACTACCTGAGCTATCTCCCTATCCCACCCTGTGACTTAGCCTCTTCTATTTAACCTCAGAATTGAACGAGGAAAGTTCAAAGAGATGCCATCCCACTAGTAGTTGAGCCAGGAGCCTCTAACCTATCATCTCATCCCTTTCCTATTCGCTATCCACTGTCATGTTCGCGATAACAACGGGACGGGATGTTATAATGTAATCTCAGCTGAGATCCCTACTCAACATCATCTGAAGTAGGTACCTATACATCAGGTGATGGGATGGCGATATGGGACACAGTAACATTCAAATGTGTCTGTTTCCAGCCAACACAAACTGAAACTGTATGAGTCAGCTATATCCCTCATGATGATGCCAGGCACCAGTCTCTGCCTTCAATCGTCCACCACCAGTAAGTGCAAATAAGCTATGGGGCATGGGTGTATTATATGACTCTATGAATGATAGTATGAGTCTATCTTAGTATCTTTCTGAACTGGATACCAATTCAATAATCCCATCATCATTAAATTATCACCAGAGACCTACGGCTACAGACTACAGTGAGTGATATGATATACTTATAGTTATATAGTTATATTCATATTGAATTGATATACAACATGAACATAATACGAGTAACAATGTTAATGTACAATAATATTAATAATCAATACCAATGTCAGTCAGACTCAGAGTCACTGCAACTGCAAGGGAATAGTCTCTCTATCTATGTTGAACTTGATCTACTCCCACTATGACTATTCAATAAACCGCCTCAGTCTCGTCCGCCGGCGTCACCCAGATGAGATGGGAAGACAAAGACAAGAGCTGAGACTGAGAGTTCAACTTCAGGCAACAAGCAACACACACTACACAATGAGAGTGACACACCACAGGCTGATCCTACCTGCTGCGGTTAATTCTAGACTAGAGCATTGATGACTGACTCTGAGGAGGAGGATAATCGGTCAATCGTTGTCGACGAGAGAAAATATGGCCTGCCGAAGAAATCGCAATTACCAGACGTATAACTTGGCCATTCAATGGGATAATAAACTATAAAGACCGAGGTTACTGCCTCCAACTCCAAGCATTGATCATTGGATCATTGGATCATGATCAGAATAAGCCTCGTGGGCCTATCGCGCGCGATGACGTATGGCAAGACATAAACACGCGCATGCGTATTAAACCGAAACATTCGGTCGCTTCCCGTAAAATCGGTCGACATTAGGGGTAGATTGGATAAGGTTGTTCGTCTTTTTGTGCTAGGTTATCGTATTTAACCCTACATTTGTTTGGGTTTTTTTATTGGTTTTCACTAGAATGATCTTTTGATCATGCCCTCCTCATCAAGAGAAAGCTCAAGGCGACGATCTGGAAGCGGTAGGTGTTGAATAGTAGTGAGCGACGTTCCCAACGCAACTGGCAACTAGAACTTAGAAGTAGAACTTAAAAGTAGAATAGAACTAGAACTAGAAGTAGAATAGAACTTCTAGTAGAAGTACTCAAGTGGAACTAGAACTTACATTGAGTTAGAAGTAGAAATCATCTATTATTTATATTATTACTTTAGATTTTCTTTTAAATCCTGCTATTCTATGATCGTTTACTGTCTACGCCACACTCACAGTAACTACTGAAATCTAAGTTAATTACAATTAGTAATAAGTAAATACGACTCGACTAGTCTACTCTACTAGTACTACACTATACAGTCTCAGTACAGTCAGTGCATACACTGTGATACACACGAACTAACTAACTACTAAGTATCAACTCTAACACTGAGCTGACAATAACACAATGACATTGACTTCGGTGACTAACACTAACAGTGGTACACCACAACCACCCCAACTCGGGTAGTAAGAAACTGTGTACCCTGTACCCCAGTACCTCCGAAACCATGTACCCGTACTCTCGAAACTATGTACCCCAAACTCTCGAAACCATGTACCCCGTACTCTCCAAACCATGTACCCCGTACTCTGCAAACCATGTACTATGTACCCCAAGCTCGAAACTATGTACCTAGTACCGTAGATACCATATACTTCCATGGGAAGTTTGACAAAAAAGTGGAATAACCCCAATAATGTTTAAAAATTACTCTAAAACCTTGTGTCTTCAGTATAAGTATAACGCAACCTGAGAGAGACAAACTATAGAACCACTTTTGTGTTTCCCCTTTTAATAATCAATTTAAGGCACATTGTATTGGATGAATTCCATCACTTTCATTAGAATTTCACCAACTTATGCTGAAAAGTCAAGGGTTTAATCTTAATTGTTAAACATTGATGACCTATCCACTTTTTGTCAGATTTCTGGTCGAAGTGCATGGTTTCGAGGGTACATGGTTTCAAGCTAGGGGTACAGAGTGGATGGTTTTGAGAGTATGGGATACCTGGTTTTGAGAGTATGGGGTACACAGTGTCGGGGGTACGGGGTACATAGTTTCTCACTACCCCCCCAACTCCTGTGCTAATCTTCTAGTTAACTATGACCACGCTTTTATGGATCTACTAATTTTTCCAGCTTGGTTCTGTAGAGTACTGACACAGACAGTGAGTGCGTGACTCCTTTAGGCTCTACTCCCCGAGTACTGGCTAATGAGTGGTGATTGGTCAATATCCCCCAAGAATCCTCAGACTCAGAACTCAAGCCAAATATTAAAACAAGATAAACTTTAAAATGTAGTAAGGTGACTACCGTATTAAACACCGAAGTAATCAACTACTAAAATTAGTATTATTGTTCTTCAGTTGGATGTGAGCAATGCTAATGGTAATACGCTTGTAGTCAAGCTTAGTTTGACACTCAAGTTTAGTCCGTCGAACAACAGGATTTAGTTATTTTAGTACAATGTTGTTTATTAAATTATTCATAACGATTTATTGTATCATATATCCATTTGGCTTACTTCGTACAGCTTGGTCGGTATCTCCTGCGCTATATTTTACTATGCTGAACCTGACCAGAACTGACTAACCAATGACTGAGAAGCGCTTCTGTATTACTGTGAGCGGGTTCTTAAGGTGCTTTTTCACTGCATTCGGACGTCTGGTCCGCCTCGGACCGGATGCAGTTTGCGTCTGATTTGGCGCCTGATCTTAGATTCGAGGCCCCGTTTCACTCCAAACAGACCCATCGGTAGCACGATCCCGGATTACTTTGGAGCCAATCAATGGGGCCGAACCGGTGTTCCCGGAAACGACAACCATTCTTTGCTCATAACTTCAAAAGAAAGTCAATACGTTATTCAATTCTTTCACTACAGGTTGCGTCTTTATCCAGTGCAACTCCGTGCTGTTGGTCGGGTGAATATTGTCGGGAAATCAAAGAACTTTCATTTCCAATGATCCTAGTATAAGACTGGAAATGAGTGAGCATTGCTAGGTACTCTGTGGAAGATCATTTGATTGGTTGATGAGTTGGACGTCGTACTCATTTTGTCTCTGGAAGACAAACGGTCGGACGTCCGAGGCGGACCAGACGACGCTTTTTCACTCCATTTTTGGGGGTAAGACGTCTGATCCGAGGCGGACCAGATGTCCGAATGGAGTGAAAAAGCACTTATAGCCGTTCAGTGGCACTCCATTGTGGTGTAATTTCTAAAGCTCAATTTTAGTGGCACATAGTTTGCACCCGAGAACAAAAGCACCAATAAGGTAATTCCAGACACAAACTGAAACCACGCCCTTGGATCGGTACTGAGCAATCACCCAATTAAAGATGTCATGTCACGGTCAATGTTAGACGCGCTTTCGGAGTTGTGGTCCCCATTCTTAAAGGGAGGCAACTCCGCATTCATTGCAGCGGTAGCGAGTGGTCTTTTTTCAAAAAGCGAATATCGATCACTTGAATAACGACGGCCCGAATGGCACAAATAGAAATAATATTTAAAGATTGGAGGACGAGGCAAATTTTTTTTGGCTTATCAGAATCAGTGTGTCTCAAAACCTACCTGAGTCGAATAAAAGTTCATACTGAGCAGGGGATGTAGTAAAAAATACGGTTAAATCTTGGAATTCTCAAATGA
>Ga0224511_10002681_pt1 | contig 12191 bp, 10 predicted proteins | sample SF_May12_sed_USG_2_FD_169988 | JGI IMG/M metagenome (GOLD analysis project Ga0224511, IMG submission 169988) | Sediment microbial communities from San Francisco Bay, California, United States - SF_May12_sed_USGS_8_1 | ecosystem: Environmental > Aquatic > Marine > Sediment | place: USA... | reverse complement strand
TCCAAAAACTGAGAAAAGTTGTGCGGTGGATCGTCTTAAAATGGCATATATTTAAATAAAAAAAGGTTTATAAAATCTCTTCCTAGCTGCAAATATGTGAATCCATTAGGAAGGTCATACCTTAACGGAGCTAGAGCACAGAAAATTGGGTTGAAAAGTTCTTATCTTAAAATATGATTACGGTAAGAGTTCTAGCAAAGAAATGCGATGTAGAATGGCTGACACTTAACACATTTTTGACTACACATTTTTAAAGATAAAAAATGCATGTAATATGAGGTAAATCCTTTTTGTGTCCGTGGACAAGAAAATGAGTTCCCCTGATAATGAATGGTATATTGGAAATGTCATGGTTTGTGCACATTTTTCTTCAAAACTAGCACATGGTACCTATTGTTTATGTTCTATTACGCAGTTATTTAGACTTTTAGAGATAGTTAAGATTGTGTTCCCATGTTAATGCCCAAACCATGCTCTGGTGACTTTAAAGTCTGGAATCCTCGGCATTGGGTTTTGTTTATTCATATACTGGAAATCACTTTGATTTTTCGTCGATGTATAGATTTATTTTTAATTTCAGTATCAGCATTTCAGAATTTTAGAACAGAAACTTTTTGGCTGTACTGTAGATAGGTAGACATGTAGCTTTGGGTATCGTTTTACATCTATATCGAAATAGGGTATAACAAAATTGATATAAATGAGCAAAAGTGTCAAACAATGTTATCAATATCGTAATAAAAAGAGGTTTTATGCCGATTTTATCGATTTGTTAGAAGGAAGAGACTACAAGTTCAAACATGGTAAAGGTTTGAATTCAAGACATGTTCTTCGCAAATTGACAGCACAAGTCGGCATGTATTAAGACTGTCGATGTTTGAGTCACCATAAATCCTGGCCTGAATTTTAAATTTCACTTGAGAGTCTTTTTAAAAACGTTAATTGATATTCTCGTTGAACATGTAGCAAGTGCTATGACTAATAGACCAATCTCTACTAAGATCCATTTTGAAATTGATTTGTAAACACGATAAACCCTTTCTAATGTGCAAATTATAAATAAATAATGTTTAAAGTGTTGGCAAACCTCTTAGGACTTTTCCACTTGCTCATCAGCTACTAGTTAAAGTGAATCTGGTAACGTTTATGGCGTTTAACGTAGCGTAGATGAGTGTTATAGTGTTTGAAGATATATAGATGTAACATATTAATAATAATCCTTTATCATTCATTTATATACCAGCGTTGGTTGACATTAAATGTCGACTTTAACGTACCGCGTAGTCGTCCATGTATCAAACATATAGCATCAAACCGAATTAAAACACATTTGATAAAATTAAGCAGAATATGCTGTTATCAATCGCAAGTACAAATGTAATACATACTACAGTTAATCTATGATATAATTAACCCACACAATAGAGTTTTAATTGACATTTCGCAATTAATATAAGTTTAACTCCCTAAGCTAAGTAAGTAAGTAAGGAAAGACACGTCTCCTTTCAAAAAAGAATTTATTAATAGTAAATAATAATGTAAGATAAGTCTCACCTGCGAAATTCAACCCGATTAACGCGATTTATATTGACGGTAGATCATGAATGCGCCCATTCTTAACCCCGCCTATTTAAAACTTTATTTAAAACGGAAACATTTCCCACCACTAAATTGATGACGTTCGCGCATTAGACTCTAATGTGAGACACGCACATTACATAAAAAGATAACTAATTCAACACCAGAAACGCCTTACCGTCTTTACAGATTTGAACAGATTTTAAATTTTGGCTTAGAATCTCCTTCCCGTATTTGAGCTTGTTGCAAACTAACCTTTTCCCCCGTTCAAATCACACGAATGTAGAGGCCATTGAGCCATCTAACACTGAGTGTTGAAGGAAGAAAACACGCTTGTGAAAGAAATGAACTCGTACATTGTTAAGACTACTAAACCGTTTGGGACATATTGATAATTATTTATAAATGTAAAATATATACAGAAAAATGGTAATAATTAATGCGACCACAACTCCAACTCTAAAATCTCTATTACGAATTATACAAACCTGATTGTTGGATGATACTTTCAGGATATGTAGCTATGAACTATTGTACATATTATGTTATGTATAAAATAATTACCAAGATTCATCATGCAAACATGAAGGGCAACAACATTGTTTTGTATGATGCGCGTGCTTGTTTTTACACACTGCAAGAATTAGAAACATGTTGTATGAATGACAAGACAATAAGTTTCCATGATACACTATCCATCACTCATCTTGTTCTCTAAATTTTACCAAATTGAAAACTCTATCATATTACATAATATATTGAACTCATGTAAAGGTCTACTTACATCTTGTTTCCTGCAATTAGTTACAGTTAATGTTCGGTATACAATTGGTAAATAAAATTGAACGTAATATTTGATGAAAACTGTTATCATTTTATGTAGATAAAAAATCATTGTCTTCGCCTTTTTATACGTTTGAAGTGCGTCTTTTCTTTTTAAAGCATTGTTGGATTTTTTATTTTACCTAAAGCAGACTTATATTTATATTATAAGCATTTCATTTCTTTAAAAATTACCAACAATGTCAAGAAAGAGCCAAACACTAAGATACTTCGCAAAAATATAAAATTATGTTGGAGAGCTACTTTTAAATATCAAAAGAACATTTGAAAAAATGTAGGTTCTGTTAAGAAAACACGACGCAGAACATTTAGATGTTTAAATATGTGCATGGATTTGTTCGGCAAAGTGATCGGAATGTTAGTTAATTTTATATTGCTGGAAAATGTTGTACAATTTTAAGTACTAATTTTGCAATAAAATCGCTGTTTTAATGTCTTCTACCAAACATGCATAGAATACTTCCTGAGCAATTCTACTGGTTTAAACTCCCAATGAAAGTCATTGACCTTACCAAGCGGTAACTCAACATTTCTTGAAGAATTCATTTAAGAAATTATAAATAAAAAAGAAAATAAAACAATAAAAATCCGAAAAACACAAAAAATAGTTTTTTTCTAAATGTCTGTTGCGTCATGGTGTTGTATGTGTTTTTGTGTCGTTCTTTGTGTTAGTTTTGGTACGGGCCATTTTGTTATGGTGCCCTTCAACTTCGCCCACTTCATTGTTTACAACATTCTTTCTTTGAACATCTCTTCAATTTATATAATTCATGGTGATTCATATTAAAAAAAGTCATATACTTTGATAACATTAGGTTTATGGTTGCACATGTGTTTTTCATTCACAGTTCGTCCGTTTTCCTTAAGTTGTCATTTCCGTTACGTTTACAATTGACACTACTGTACGCGTTTGTCAGCATCACATCCATCCTGGTACAAATGATCAACCATAGAGCCACAGTCAACATGCCAACTATACAACCACGTTTATATGATAGGACGAATACATTCTCTACACAGTCAAACATAGTTAAACTGAACAAATTTGTCAGTGTGTATTATATGACTATATTACAGACAATAAGATCATATTTTACATATAATGAAAATGTCTACTGCATGTACCTAACTACATGAAGTATTATTGTTATGACATATGTCTGATAGGTCGTCAGGATAACGGGATAAAAAGAATAAAACATTAATATATAATTATATATATAATTATATATTACAACAGCTTACCTTTATGTAGTCCATTTTGAGTTGGTTGAAGATTGAAAACTGGCTGAGCGAAAGTGTTTGGAAATCGTTTAAGGATCACAAATGGTTCTGCACAAACAGTGAAACAATACCAACTGGTGCAAACGATGTTTGTATTTGCTTTTATAGAAACCAAATAGTAAAGACTCTGCAATGAATTGAAAAGCCTACGTCAATTGAGCGGATAGTCTGGAGGTGGTCCCGTCAAATGAGCATGGCGAGAGGAGTGGACCTTACGCCCATAAAAATATAAACGTCAAAGGTTAAAAGCCCGTTTCCGTTTTGACTGGAGCCAATACCATTTCCGAGCGGCCAAAGCGCTTTAGAAAGTCTAGTTTAATTTCCCAGCGTTTAATATAGTAAAAGCTGCATCAGATTCAATGAAATATAGTCACTTTGCATGTTACAATACTAATTTATATCAAACAGCCGCGCCGTAATGTTGTGTTTTACGTTGGCCGATCGACAATAAAACTTTTCTTGGAGTTGCTGTCTCTATAAATAAACTGTTTTTAAACTGACAGCCGGGCCGTAACGAACAACCGGATATATGATATCCTTGCGCACTTTACCGTAATATGTAACACTCACAGGATAGCCTTTGTCGGACTGACGAAAAAATAGGAACAGAACATTATTTACCGGCATACTCTAAAGATGCAGTCTCTTTAAATGTTCTATTATTTGTTTTTCGTAGTATGTAAATACGTATTTATAAATTGTCGAGACAGTTGTTTAAGAAAACAAATCAAATTTCCATTATTTAATAAACCTGTGAGTGGCAGCTTTGAGATTTCCAAGCATACAATACAGTGGGTTTCTCTAATAATTTGATTTTCTGTGTTGTCTTTTAACTTATGATTACTCTCTAAAAGCTACTTAAAAATTTAAAATCTTACCATAAATGCTATATAACGTTTACGGCAACTTATCAATGACATATAGAATGATCAATGATTTTTCTATGTTTTGTTCAAATGCTGATATCTCTATTTAGATAAATGTGAAAAGTGAAAACGACATTCCAAGAATTTCAGATTCATGGTCATGTCGTCAACAGTAGTGCAATTATGTAGATGTGGTCGGCACAGAAAATATGGCAATAATAAATAATGTGTATTTTATGGTTCGTCACAACATTATTCCACAAAGGCATTGTGAAAAAAGAAATATGTATCCGGAGTCCGGCGTTCAGAAGGCGGTGTGTTGTTTCACGTTTTTGATGTTCGGATTTTGTGTCCACATTAAAACGTTTGATGAACAACAAGCAGGCATGGGGTCGATTACTTGAAAAAAAGTTATCAATTAACTTAATGATTATTACCATTTATCAGTTATCCTTTAAATTACTAACTTACATGTTTTTTCAGTACTTGATTAATGATTATTATGTTAACCAAAGTATCGATTACTGAACAACACAATATATTTTTAGCCTTTTAAATTTAGGGATATTGTTTTCAAAAGTATGTGTATGTATTGCCGACGGTGATAATTGTTAATCTTCTTTCTGTATCTTTATTATTTAAAGAATTTAATGTTTTATTGACCAACTAAAGGCAATTAAACATTGCTGTTATTTGTAAGTTTAAGGTATGACCTTCCTAATGGATTCACATATTTGCAGCTAGGAAGAGATTTTATAAACCTTTTTTATTTAAATATATGCCATTTTAAGACGATCCACCGCACAACTTTTCTCAGTTTTTGGATTTTATATACAAGATTGAAAATTCTCATTTTATTCATATTAAAGGGAGGTAATAAGGTGTAACATAACTTCCCTTTAGTTTAATTTAAGCAAATATAGGTAATTTGCATTTTAAAAAGATTTTTCTACGGTTGAAAAGTAAAAGCATAATATATATCACATTTTAATGTAAAAAACTTGTTTATTTTGTTGATAAAAAATACAAATGTGTATCCTTCATAGTCCATTAAGCCCAGTTAGATTTCAGCTTAAATATGAATGTCAGGATTGGCAGAATATATTGTTATCTGTGTACCACGCACACTTTTATCACCTTATTCCTTATAATGCCTGCACCTGCTTTAATCTAATAAACATTGTTGACATCATGAACAAACTATAAATACACGTATCTGTATATTTAAAGGCTATAGAAAAAGTACACCTTAAATTGTGTAAAAGATTACTCAATGTTCGTCAAAATTCGTGTAATAATGCTATTTACGGCGAACTTGGCAGATTTCCTTCGTATGTTATGCGTTATGTGAAAATTGTTTATTACTGACCAAAGATTGTCAACTCTGATAACATTATTGTATCCAACGTATACCAAATGTCTCTTGCTGACTGTGATAGAGGCAAAACTAAGTGGGTCAGTTGTATAAAAAACTATTTTGTGATTACGGGTTTTCATATGTGTTTGACAACCCTACTATCTTTACTCCCAAATGGACATCTTGTACATTAATATATATTTGTATATATGTATACATGTATTTAAAAGTGTGGTAATTGATAATTATAAAAACATATTTGGTTTAATGAAGAAAGTGCAAGTAGTGTGCTACAATTATATAAAAATGTTATGGAATGTATTGGCTTAGAATCATACTTAAATATTTTACAAAGGATCTGAGAATTTTTGTTACTCGATTAAGAATATCTGCCCATTCTCTAAGAACTCAAGCATAGTTTTACTCTACAACTTATACACCTAGAATTGATCGCATTATTTAATATTGTGATAATAATGAAATTGAAGATGACTTTTACTTTGTTATTAGTTGTAAACGTTATAGAAATATATATTATAAAATATCTTAATCAATTTTACTATGTTAGACCTAGCATGTTCAAATTTATATCACTGTTCTGTTAATTATCCATTTTGTCACTAATAATTCCTTTGTTAATACCAAAAACGCCCTACATATTTGTTTTCGATGACATTGTGTCTGAGCTGTGTAGGAATATGACCTACGTGTCAATTTGCACAATCTTGTGAGTATATGCTATTTATGTCTATTGTATAACATTTTTTCTTCTTGAATTGTTAAGCTCAGGATGCATTTGTTGTTTGCATTTAATGTTATTGAGTTCCAGTTGCAAATGTTTGGGAACTTTTTCCTAATGCTGAGTAATCCTAACGACTGCATAACATGCCTGTGTTATGATTGTCGTTGTATGTGTGTGTGTGTGGGGGGGGGCTATTGCTTTTGTTTAGCGACGCACTCGGGCTTTGCCCATTCGGCGTCGGGGCATACAGATTATTAGTTACTATTAGTGCAAGATACTGGAGCACCCACCACACATGACAAACCAGGTTCTTTTACGTGCCCAATGTAAAGCACTAATACAAGGGAGCATTTTTCCTGGGAAGAACCAGTACATATATCCTTTTTAGTAATTTTAGTAGGAGTGAGGGGGATCGAACTCGCAATCCCCGGGTCGGCAATCGAGTGTTTTACCACTGAGCCAAATCCCCTCGCTATGATTGTTGTTTAACTGTTAAAACCCTTTAAATTTATACAATACAGGAGAATGGCGCGTTGGCGATTGATTCATTGGCTTAGGAATTCCTAAATGCTCGCTGATTGGTCAAGCTCTTCAATTTAGGAAAACTAAAACGACTTTCTATAAATACTGCGCAACATAACAGATTCTGTACCCCTGTCACTGACTACAATGTCTTAACGATGTCAGTTTTATTTGTGACCATAGCATTTATGATTATGCTATGATATCAGAGATTTGCACATCAACGCCGGTGATGTTACCGGCACCGAACGATGTCTAAAATTTGATCAAAATCGTACGATTCTTCCGGGCGCCGTAGAATCGTACGTTTTTTGGTGAAATAGACGCCGTACGGTGCCCGTAGATTATTTGTGACCATAGCATAACAGTAACACTAAGAAACCTTTAATCCTAAAGGGTAGAAAATGTTCCGTGGAAACAGTTATTCAAAGACTTACTCATTACATTAACTTTAAAGCCAACTTTAAGTATTATTCGGCTCTGTTATGCTGCGCACCGTCACATTTACTTTGATGTGTTGATGTTTAACTGATGCCCTGACTGTATTATACGGATGAAATTGATTTGTTGAACGTAGAAGCTCATGTGATTGCTTATAAGTACGTTATAGAAGAAATCGTCCGTATAAAGGATCCGGACAACCAGACATATATTACCATATCATCCCTTGTATTAAGAACCCATCTTAAAAATCAGTATATTTACCATTTTTTTCTCCCGAGCTCCTCCGTTGAACAAAACTTTTCCCAAAAGTCTAAATATCGGCTTAAAAATACACACTGTGAAAATTAAATGTGCACAGACAATATTTTCAATACACCCTTCAAATCGAGGGAAAAACATTTTCTGTTCATGTGACACAAATGGTTTTCAAAAAACAGTTTTCATGCTTTTTTACATTATTTTAAATTATTTCAAGTCAAAGATTGAACACATAATTTATTGTCTGAGACGTATGCGTTAATTACGTTTTCTTACGACCGTCTTCTTTTGATCCAACCATTTAACACAGAGTTACAATAGTAACATTGGTGCCAGATTATTTTTAAACCCCACAATCATGGTAAAGTAAGTCAGGACAAACAAAATGTTGACCAAATTCGACGTTTCGCCTTTACTTTCCGTCTCATCAATGCAGCCATTTATGCCAACTTATTTTACAATTCACCATTTTTATGTTAAAATGAAAGACCGGACAAAGATTATTTTGACAAAAATTGTCCTTTGACCTGTAAGTTTGACCACATCTTTTGAGGTATCAAAATGATTATTGTGCGCGACACTCCGTCTCATCAAGGCTTACATTTGTACTGTGTAATATTCAAATACGTCATCCAATTATGGAGTTGCGGTCCGGACAAGTCAAATCCAGACGCACTGACGGACGCACACACAAACGCCGCACAACACAAAAAGTGACAGTGATTTCGAGCTTACCGCCTAGGGGCTAAACAAAAATTATTCTTCCAACAAATAATTTTCTGAGTTACCGTATTGGTATGGTCAATAATTTAAATTGCGGCTTTTAATAAAAACCGAGGCTGCTGTTTTCTCGTGCAGGCTATGCTTCCTGAGGGCTTTCCCTTTAATCAGTTTAATTTTAACCAGTTTAGCTCGCAAACTCGTTAGCCTTCGATACCAAGGTTATGAACCAGATAGGCACAATTAGAACATTTTTGGCCCGTATGACCTTAAGCTGGAAATTCATGTTGGGGTGTGTTCAATTACTGGTACGAGTATGAGCGTCCTAAGTTTACACACGAACAAAGCAGATTGTGTTCTTCCCCAACATTATACCTCTACATATGACAACAATCACAATCGTAATTACGACCATAACGGCCAGCCCGATGACAACTTGAATGAAAGGAAACGTCAACGGCTCGGGGTTCGACACGTCTGTTTCTGTGTCTGGAACATATAAAATCCGAAACAGTTATTTTCTTCTCGAGTTTTTAATCGTTTTTGTAAATAGTTGCCATTATTGATCGGTCGTCGTGTTTTATTGGCTCCTACCTCTGATTCAAGTAGGGCAGTTGCCAGTTACTGACACGAGTAAGCTCCATTGCTTCTGGTTACACTTTGGATTACTGGTCGCCGTGATATGATCTAATAGGTGTTGAAAACGGCGCAACAAACTAAGTAAACTGTGTTATTCTGGTGCATTACACATATTATAAGTTGAAACCTACGGTTGTCAGCCAATGCCACTTCTGTTGTTATTACAAGCATGTTTGTGATGTCGGTTGGCGTAGATGGTTTGGTTGTGTTGTCTGGTTCTGCAAATCATAAAAGGGTTATATATCATTCCGTAAAACGACGGATTTTTAATATTTTAAACAAGCATATACGTGAACCATTCAGCGATTGGAATATAACCATATTGGACAAAAATAACAGAGACCTGTTACGTTGAGAAAGGCGGTGTTGGTGGATCCAAGATAACTACCACAGTCCACACGGTAGTCGCCCGCGTCCTCGGTTTTTACGGACTTTATCTCTAGCACGTGCCGCATCTCGCTTGCTTCAATCAATTCATGCTTCACGTCAGAGAAGTTGAACGTCGCGTTGTTTCTTTTCATTGTGTAGTTATTCAAATAGTTCTGTCCATTACTCATTTTGAATTGATCAGATGGGTAGAATTCTATCATTACAGGTGATCCCTTCTGGACCGTAGATGGACGCACGAATAAAGCGCCGCATCCCATCGTGTTGTCTATTTTAAACACAAATATTAATATAAACGTTTAAAAAGCATGGGAATTAAGTATGAGTACATTTTGCTTTCGGGGTTTTGAATGGTCATGTATTATGTTTTCTACATGTAAACAATGTGATGTTTGTATAGCTACTTACTGATCAACTCCAGCGTCACTGTGTCCACTGTATAAACATCACATAAAAACGAGATATTAGATTGGTGGTAAGTTGACGTCGCGTTCTTCAAGGTCAACATGTAAGTTGTGTTGACCTTATCTAATACTGTTGATTCGTCATCGTCGTAAAACATCTGCCATGCGTTTTGAAAGGAATATTTCCAATTGTAAAATGGACACGTCCTTTGTAACGTAATAGTAAAAGTGACCCGTCCTCCAAAAATGGCCGGGACGCTTACATCAATCTTCCCATACGCATCGCTTGCGTCCGCAACACCTAAAAAGGCAAACATACATAAGAAAAAACATATTACATGCACGAGTACATATTTAGATTTATTGTTGAAAATGACTTGATGAAATCATTGATTTATATTAGGAATGTCGATACAATGCTCAATCAAATGAAACCACATACGTCCAATCGCTACCACACAGATCAATAAGTAGACATCCATTGCATTAAAAGTACAGTGTTCATCTTTTCCAGTAAAAGCCGTTAACTTACTACGTTTATAAACAAGTGTGTGTATTGAACAATAACAAGGAAAATAAGTAGATAAGTAAATATGACATGAAAGTAAAAACGTTTGTTTTAAACAATTAATAATGCCATTAAATGGAATATGAATAGTTGTCATTTCTTTCCTGCAATGAGGAAAGGATAATTAATGATAATCATTTTCTATTTATATGTGGCTTTGGATGTACCTGGGTGCCGCAAGCTGTAGGTGATAGAAATAGTTTTACTGCACAGTTTACGGTCCTAGTCCTGTCACATATATATGGCTTACAACATCAACAAGTGAAACAGCAAAACACTATTTTTTAGCTTTTAAATATATTTTGATCGATTATCATATAACACATATTTTATTAGTACGTATCTTAACCCTGAGCCCAGCTTTGATAAATTTGATTATAAGACCATACCAAAAAACTTTCTGATGAACAATGGTACAATTACAGAAATCAATGCATTAGTCAACCAGCTGGAACAGGGAATGAGAACGCAGTCTGATACCGGTATAGCTTACAACGGGTGGTGTAATCTTGTAAAAAGTGAAATGTATGATAAGCTTTCTTATTAAACTGTTCATCTTGATAGCAAATATGTTAATAAAAGAAATAAGTCATCAAAACCCTGGTGGAATGTTAATCTTACATGGCTATTTAAGGATGTACATGATGTTGAGAGAAAATGGCTAAAATGTAATGTCAGGTCTGATAAGATATCTCTTAAGCAACAGTACGTTGCTATACGGAAAAGATTTGATAGAGAAGTACAAAGAAGTAAAATAACTTAATGGTATAATGTACAAGAGAAAATCTTATCAAACCTAAATAATGATCAGAATGAGTTCTGCAAAAATATTGGTAAAATGGGTATTGTATCTGATTGTAAGAAATTCATTTCTATGCAAGTAATTCTAGAAGATGGAACTGTTTCTGATAATGTTAAAACTGTTCTCAATAGATGGAAGACCGACTTCTGTAATCTTTTGAATTCTGATAACACAAATAAGTGTGATTGTATAGATACTCGGGATTTGGTTGATAACTCACTTGACCAGAATATTAGCATTCTTGAAGTTGTTAAAGCTGTTCAGAATGCCAAGCTTGGTAAAGCTTCAGGAGGGGATTGTATACCCTCAGAAGTATTGAAGAATGATTCATCAGTGCTTCTGCTTCATAGTCTATTTAACGTTTGTTTCCAAACTGGTCAAGTGCCAACATTGTGGTCAAGGAGTATCATTAATCCAATTCCCAAGTATAGTTCAATGTAGTAATGATAAGAGAGATCCATTGTCATATAGAGGAATAAGCCTCGCAGTCACTATGTATAAAGTGTACTCTAGTATTCTAAATGAAAGAATTGTAAAATGGACTGATTCTAATGGTATAATTGCTGAAGAGCAAAATAGATTTCGTAAAAAGCGTAGCACAGTTGATCATATTCCAAGTCTAACCAATATAATTGATACTCAAGAAATTTAAGCTATCAACGTTATGCGCCTTCGTCGATTTTCGCAAAGCGTTTGACTCGGTTAATATAACTCTTCTTTGGCAAAAACTAGCCAACAATGGAATGTCAACAAAAATGCTCTCAGCAGTTAGATCAT
>Ga0224511_10002680_pt1 | contig 12193 bp, 4 predicted proteins | sample SF_May12_sed_USG_2_FD_169988 | JGI IMG/M metagenome (GOLD analysis project Ga0224511, IMG submission 169988) | Sediment microbial communities from San Francisco Bay, California, United States - SF_May12_sed_USGS_8_1 | ecosystem: Environmental > Aquatic > Marine > Sediment | place: USA... | reverse complement strand
TGATGCATTGGAGGTTTTCTCAAATGCATTAGGAAAAATCCACATATTCTGTACAAATAATATCCTTTACTCGTTAAACTCGTTTTCTATAAGGAATTTAAAACAACCCATACTTGTTAAAGGAAGTGGGTTTTTTGGTAAGCAATCACAAAAACCTTTTGATGCAAAATGAAATACAAATATTCTTGAAACATTTGACAACACATTATTTTTCCTCGGTGCATATGTTACCCGACTTTTAGTTGACACAAAAGCAAAATGTATAAGAAAACTGCGTCCAGCTGTATTTGAACACTAGCCGACGGTGTGACAGGCGCACACTTAAACCACTGTATGAAGCATTTCGATTTATTATTTTTGCATGTAACAAAATTTTATGAGATAAAATCCAATATTCGACTGCCGAGTAAACACCGCAAACACCCGAACTAGCTTACGATTGTTTCCGATCAGTAATAAGTTTTATTTCAAACTAAAAAAATGACAATATCAAAACTTAGTTGATTTGTTAATGTTTAGACATGTTATGCAGTGTCTGATAAAAACATGTTTAATTTGTCTATATACATGTATACATGAATTGAACATCTTATCGTTACCGTTTTACTTTTGAGACATCTAATACGTTAATGTACTTGTATTGTGTGTGTCACACATTTAAAAGGCGTGTAAACATTTGCAAATCGAGACGAAAACAGATAACCGGACGCAGTTGAATGTTTGATACTTCCTACACTACATTTAAAAAGAATTAATGCAATAATGGACGTTCAATCCGCATGACAGAAAAGGGTCGTGTACAGCCATTAATCCCGTTTTTTTCAAAAGTGTAAACGTATCTATCTCAGTACATAAAGGTAAAATGTAAAACGTCGCCCCGTTTTACACTATAGTACCATCGCACAATTACAATATATATTAATATACAATATATAGTAGTTTATTAAACTGAGAAAAAGGAAATGTTCTCCGCAACCTTAGTTGCATAGGACAAATAGCAGCCTCTGTTTTATTGAAGCTTAGCATCAATGGTATTAAATGATGCCACACCAATGACCTCTTAGCGCATGAGGGAAACTCTATTTTCACTTGTAAACTCCATACAGTGTATTACAGTTCATGATCAGATAAAATTGTCTTTAAAAAGGAAGGGTTGCCAAGTCGTAGTGAGTGTTTTAATATAAATTGAAGAGATGTTCAAATAAAGAATGTTGTAAACAATGTAGATACGTCAAGTTTAAGGACACCATGCAAAATGGCCCTTACAAAAACTAACATACAGAACGACACAAAAACACTTACAACATCATGACGCAACAGACATTTAGAAAAACTATATTTTTGTGTTTTTCGGATTTTTCTGTTATTATTTTCTTTTTTTATTTATAATTTTTTAAATGAATTCTCCAAGAAATGTTGAGTTACCGCCTTGGTACGGTCAATGACTTTCATTGGGAGTTAAAACCAATTTTAAGCTACAGCAAACCTCAATGTTTTTAGACATTTGGGAACTTTTGTAAACGCTAGTCACAATTGGTACACAGTAAGTCCATTACCAAAAAGTTGATGACACATCACAATGAACTGCTCAGGTGAGGTAATAAGACAATTACATGCATATGTTTTAAATCTGTTATTTTCCTGAAAGTTTGAACACAAATGTGGATTTGGAGATATTTTAACATATTGTAATAGTATGCACATGTAATGAACGTCATCATTTTTATTGAAATGATATGCAGACAAATCATGTAATGGAATATTTAAATGATTATAATGAGAATGCTAAAATTATGAAAATGAAATTTGTTTTCGAAGTGTATGTTTAAATCTTTTATTTGATTGCAAACGTGAACACAGCTGTGGATTAGGAGATTTTCTGACATTCATTACATCATGCACATTTGTTGAAGGTTATTATTCTCTATTTCAACGATATTTACACAAATTATGTAATGGAATCATAAAAAGATATGATATAAAAGCATCATTAGCAAAAATATAAAAGCATCATTAACTAGAGTTGGAGAGATTAAATGCATTTTGTCTTTCTTTTTCTTCTCCAAGAGATGTTGAGAAAGTGTGAGGTTTGCTATAGCTTAAAACTGGTTTAAACCCCCAATGAAAGTCATTGACCGTACCAAGGCGGTAACTCAACATTTCTTGGAGAATTCCTTTAAGAAATTATCAATAAAAAGAAAAACAGAAAAATCCGAAAAACACAAAAATATATGTTTTCTAAATGTCTGTTGCGTCATGATGTTGTAAGAGTTTTTGTGTCGTCCCTTGTGCCAGTTTTTGTACGGGCCATTTTGTCATGGTGCCCTTAAACATGACTTATCTACATTGTTTGCAACATTCTTTGTTTGAACATCTCTTTAATTTATATTGACGTTATGTTCATTTTAATATATTTAATTATATGGCGTCAGTGGTGTCACTGGTGTGGCATCTTCCATTACCTCTGGTGAACAGCTACAATAAAACTGAGGCTGCTGTTTCCTTATGTATACTATGCTTCCTGGGGACTTTCCCTTTCATTAGTTTAATATATGAAGTAAATTAAATAAAGAGGAAACATAGTGATATGGTTTATTGAGGTCAGTGGATGTATATTTTTAGTGGATTCCCCTTTCAGGCTAACACGGCTTACACCAACACCTGTTTGCACCTAATTAAATAGAAGATTCTCTATGTATTTAAATATTCATTACACGCATAGTTGCCAAGACTAAGTAAAGCAGCTTGTTTCTGGTACAAGTAGGTCATCGCAGTTTTGCAGATGGTTTATGTTTATACATTTATACATTTTCTTTGTTTGTATTAATGAAGAAAAGGAATGGATTTGCTATTGTTTGGACATAATGCAACAACGCGAAAAAAATAGTATGCGTTTTATGAAAACTTACCTATTTGCAAACTCGATATTTTGTGCCATGTTTCGTATGTAATTGGTTTTACAATCCGAAGGTTAACCTTGCTCTAGTTTACACGGTGCAAGTTTCCCTTAGTGTTTTGTTGTCTTTAATAATTCAAAAAGTCTTATTGCCGCACAGTTCACATAATTTACATGATTAAACATACTAGGCAGTGCTTATTATTATTATATTAAGACAATAAAATTAGCAAATACAACAGTGCTTAATTGTTTCAGCACATTGTTTACGATCGACCACCAAACCATGTTCGGGATCTGATGTAGTCTACTGTTATTCCACCGAAAACGAACAACATAATTACCTAAATAAAAAGCAAAGACCTTACTTTTTTAAGAATCAGAGGTCATGTATATGCCCTCATCACCATAATGTAATAATATGCGTTAATTTCGTATGTTCTTAATAATTGAAATTGGAACCAGAGATAGATATGATGTCTTTGTTCAGTATCATTACATAAGGTTTGAAAACAATGCATCATCAATTACATGTACTGTATCAAACTCAAAGCGATCACTTTCACGTCTAAAACATATAAACGTTTGGTAAGAGTAATGTGTTTAATAAAAGCTATTCTTTATCTTTATAGTTATTATATCAAACGTTTTTAAATTCCAGATCAGATTTACTAAGGAGTATCAATATATGTAATTATTGAACCTTAATTCAAATTACATCATTTTCCCTATCGATACGAGATTCAGTATGATGAACATACTCAGTATTCTGTTTATACACTAAGTTGTATAGTGACGTTTTGTCATTAATTCGATACCGTTACCGTGTACTAAGTTAATTAAATAAATGAAGATCGCATCAACAATATTTTCAACGTCGCTTTTAGCATTAATTAGCCTTAACAGTATCATTAATTGTTTTTACTAATAGAAAACATGCAATATTGATGGAATACTTGCGTCACATTGTCTTGTTTACAATTATTAATTGGAGAAGGTTATCGCAGAAGCGTAATTCACAATAATGTAAGAGTCGGTCCAAGGTCGAAGAAAACGTATTTATAATGTTGGCACAAACCAGAGGACAGTTTGTATCACAAACGTTGTTTACCGAAGTGTTTTTAACAAATAGCATATTAAGTCTGAAAGTAGCAGTTTTGAACTCGTTTCAAAACCTTGAAACTTTGATAAATTCGATGCTCAGTACATTGTAGCATGTTGATGGCACTGATATGTAAATTGAAACATGAAGCGTAATAATAAAACAGCAGTTATTATTATTACTACACAAATTGTATTGTCGACACGTATATAGTCTTTACCTTGTGGACAGCATTTGAACATTTGTTAAAATGTAGAAATAACAATATCATGTATTTAACTTCTACATTTTGTATACAAACAAATACGTTTAACTTGATAATTTGTATTGTTGTGAATCTGTATGTGTGTCGTATTTATGATCATATATTCAAAAAGAGAATAATTTGTTATAATGTACAAATGTTATTATTCCTAGTACCAACGTCGCTACAGACATCTAGCTACTTGATGAATGTAAAATATACCTCTGTCTAAAGTATTTGGTATGGGTCTTTTTCTGGTATTTTGTTATTTGTTTGTGTTCTTTCTTTGTTGCATTTATGTCGTCAAATAAGCTTGGCTGTTTTGTGTGTCGGTGTTTTCATTCAATTGTTTTAATGACGTATGAATGAAATGCCTAGTTTGATAGGTGCATACTAATTGTGTTTTAATAACGAGACAAGATGAACAAAAATCACACAAAAATAAATCACAAAAATAAATAAACAACGGTCAGATGTTTTGTGTGTCCGTTCTCATCACAACTTCGTAATTATGATTTAAAAAATAATTGCATCGGTTTATTGCATATAATAAAACACTATAAAGTCACGTTTGATACCTTTCAACCACACCTGACTAACTTGAGTTATGGTTCACACATGTCAAGCAATGTCTCATTAAGGAGAGATATCTTGTTTATTGTTACTTTCTGTACTTAAGTGTGGAAGAAAGTGTCAAATATGTAGATTTTACTATTATAAAAGATGTGTAAAAAACAAGATTTTGTTGACGGAAACCGGAGGTCGATGTAATGTAAGTGTTGCTGTAACTAAAAAGGACGTTTACAGTTGGCATACTGGAGAAATAATATCATATTGCATTGACGTAAAGTGTTTCATAAGAGTTGTCAATTTCCAGCGTATGTGTTGTTTATGTGTTGGAAGAAAGTACAGTTATACAAGTAAAACAATTGAAGAAATTTAATCGCACTTCACACTCGCTGGAATAATAGTAGCCATGGTATGCACTTCATACTCGCTGGAATAATAGTAGCCATGGGATTTCGCTTTTAAAAGCTGAGCAAACAAATTAACAATCTTGAATTGCTGATTTGACCACTGCGAACACCATACAAGAATTATAAAAACATAGCCGACGTAGGCGGAAGCAAATTGAAGTGTATCTTCACTTACTAGTAACTAATAGACTAACAGTAATAAACAGTTGTTCACTTTAAACAGATGTTGGTGAGCATTTCGTCGAAAAAAAGTTTGAGCAGGACTATTTTATTCCGTGTAACATTTTTTGTGTAGCTCGAATTTGGTGAATAAGCCTTTAAACAAACCAACTGTCTTCTTATACAATATGTGGCTTACGTTTATAAAATGTTATCGTTGCACTTAATGTAGAACGTGTACAGATGAAAGTTAAAGGAGTATTTTTCAACAGGCTTCTCATGGTGTGCTTTTAATTGTTTCGTGATGCTTGCTATATAAAAAATATTTTACCATATATTAACGCAACTATGTTAAACACGACATGTAATCATAACCTGAGCAAGGTATGTATTCTACTAAAAATGTGCGTCCACGCAGACCGCTAAACCCCTTTTTTGTAAAATTGTAATCATATGCATTATATGTATATCTAATTTGCTATATACGCGTATATTTACAAGTAACTTTATGTTTAAATAAATATTTTTAGACATAAGTATTGCAACTAAATGTCCGTTATATCACATATCAATATGTTATCAAGGAAATATAGCCTAGCTGCGGCAATCAGGAGCCCTTTTAATAGTTTGTGTTTTTTATGCCAAATTTAAAATAATGATTCTGAAAGAGAACGTCTTATCTAGTGCATATGTCCGTTTTTGCTTATGAATCACCAAGTATATGAACGCATATGATCAAATAACAGAGATGAGAGCTTAATAAAAACCGAAGTTTATCTGAAAGTGCTTGGGATTTGGATTTTTGTTAATTTGATATGCTTTTCGATTGATGTTAATGAGACAAAAATGCAAGTCTTGATAAACGCGTGTTTCGAATGTTATAAACCTCAATGTTCAAAGACATAAAACAAAACATCCATGAAATGCGATTGCTTTTAGTGTAGTATAATGTAAAAAGTATTCATTTAATAAATTAATGCGTTTGACATGAACATAATTATGTGTATTAGAAGAGAATATCTTTCAGCGTGGTATGAGTAAAGTTCATTTACTTAATCTTTAAATAATAAAGTCGTCACATTAAAGGACATTAAAATTATTGTCATCGTTAGTCATGATAAAAAGCATATGTTTATCAGTTTCTGTTTGAAATGCTTGCTTGTGATAGAAACATTTAGTTTTGTTATGATAACTAATTATATGTTGGCGTTTTAATTAATTATATATAAGATTGTAATGCACCTGCTATTCACGATTATAAATATAGCAGAAAAACAACCACCAGTCAACAACAACAAATTAGTGTTGATTACTAAAAAGCAGAAGCGTAAAATCGGTTGTATACCAACAGGAATTGTTTTTTTCCTCCGAATTTATTTTCGAACACATACAGTGTTGATTGTTTGATTTAAATAACGTGTTTACCAATAACGACGACGGGTCACAACGTTCAGCGAAAGTACGGTCACTGTCTCTCCAGAAAGTGAACATTAATGACCTGAAGTGTAACACGTACATTGTGTACACATCCTCCAGTACATGGTGAACCAGAATTAGTTGACCGAATAAACCATGGCTCTTCATATTCACCACGATCGTTTGTATAAAAAGTAGGTAATATGCTCGATGGCTAGAATATCTGTTATTAGTTGTGATATGCAATATGTGGGCCTTTGTTCATCTAGCGTATGTATTTTTTTGCGATAAATGCGTGCAATAAAAACAGATGTAATGCCCCAACAAGTGCTGCTACTTTTCGAATTAACAAAGTCATTAAAGCAGCTGTCCTCCATAATATACTAAAACAATCATTAGTTACACATTTTCAAAATATTTTTTCAAATATATAAAATAGTTGTTAGAATTAAAAAAAGTAAATATTTCAACTTTTGTGCTTTGAAAACAAACAATTCGCTTTTCTGCCACCGGGATATTCCTACTATACATAATGGCTACTGCGTTAGTAACGCAGTAGATTATGCAAAGGAAAACGAAGTTTTACCAACGAGTTGTCAACTGAACTAAGGGGACAACAATAGTAGATTTCTCCATTAAACATAACTCGACCAGTATTTACCGTTCATTTAAATATTTCTTTTTTCATTTTTTTTTATTTTTTGAGCAGCTTTAAACGCACATGGAATTAAATTGCTTTAAACTTGTGTTTTATTCTTTTGTTGCTATCACAACATTCTCTAACATTGCAACAGAAGCCATGTCAATGTACGATTAGAACAACTATGACTTTTTATCTCGATTATGTGTGGGCTACTATAAACTGTGCAAACCTTTTTGAATGGTTAAGACAATGCTTCGCGCTCGTATAAAACACTTTGATCTAAGTGAATGCATGAGAGGTTTAGAGTAAAAAGCTGAGAAAAGCAATCATTTCCCCTTCGCTTAATTAGCAAACACATCGTTTCCTGTGGTTTAACGCCATCACTTGCACGGTAAAGAATGCCTATTATCTATCAGCAGGTGCACAACCTTCAATTACAGCAATTCAACTGACACAGATGCCTTCTGACATGAACATAAATTGTCAATTGAAATTTATTGTCACTGTACTAGTATGTACTTAGAAGGCAAGTTCAGGATTGCTGTGTTTCGTTAGCCGTTCGGCTTTTGGAATATTGTTTTTTAAAAACATTTTCTATAAAGACTCTTTATGTGTGCATACTTATAACAGATCAAGTCGATAATAAAACTTATGTTTTACATAAACAGAAGCTTCCTTTCACACAGTATGTTGCAATGTTTCTGATATGCCGTAGAGTATACAACTCCTTCAAAACGCAATTGACGCGTCGAGTACTTACAAAATGTAACATTGACGTACAGTTGTATCATACATGTACGCAAATTATTGTTATATATTTAAATCAGGTTTAGCATGGAATGTGAAACTATTGTTCCTATGCATTATTTAGATGTGAGTTTGGCATTTTCGCAAAAACAATTTAAAATGGAGAATACGGTAGAGTCCGCTTATAAGGAACCCGCTTATAAGGAACTACCGGTTATAAGAAACTGATTTTATTTCCCCAATCTTTACAAGGAACTAGTTCTCTGCACGTTTATAAGGAACTCCGGTTATAAGGAACATTTTTTCATGATCCCGATGAGTTCCTTATAAGCGGATTGTACTGTATGGCATCATATTAGTATCAGGTGTTGTTAGAATTCTGATACGTAGTAACGTCGTTTGCAGGGGCCCATGTACCAAAACCTATTATACTTACTTTTAGATTGTTATTTAGTTTCGGGAAAAGTTATACTTAAAGTAGATGGATCATGGCAATGCTTTTTTAGAATAAACCTGTATCAAAAAAATGCTTTCTAGAATTGATTTGTACATATCCCCTACTTTGACATAAATATATTATATATACGCAATATTTTAAGTGTATCTATATTTTATTTTAAATGTTGAATTAAACTGAGAAATGGGAAAACCAAAAGTTTATCTATTCAAAATAGTATACAGTGACAAAAAGTGAAACTAATTTTCCACTGAAATGTATCAAAGTGTATACAATTATTATTTCTTAGTAACTTGAATATAATCAGTTTAGTGTACCCGCTAACTGATTATGATGAGTATGTATACCAGACTTGCATTATGTACGCAGACAAATTAAGAACGACACCTTTTTCCTTTTAAGTTAAATATTAATTCTTGAACAAGGCACTAAATAGCTTCATGCAAACTGTACAATTTACGGTTTCATGAACAATGTAAGAACCGGCACGAATTTTACAATTAAATGGTACATGTACAATTACATTTGTTTCAACACGATTATAATACCCCGTGGGCCACACTTTCTTCGAAATGAATCATGGCGTAGCAATAATATTTAAAAAAATATTGACAGTTACCGAAACAACCTGTTGATTTGTTAGAAATACAGCTGAACTTCGTTAAGTCAAGCCTAATTGAGACAAATACTTTGCTATGGTGAAGTAAAAATACCGTGCCGAATCGAATCATTCGTATTGTAATTAAAATTATGTTGTTTTAGTCGTACAATGCTATTGGATACCTAGATAAACAGTATAAGTTCTAAATTCGGTTGTAAGCGGAATATTATTCACACATCATATTCCCTATTCCTGCAGTACGTCATATCGTCCGGTTGAAATTTTGTTTCAAAGAAAAGGCATAGACATCACAAACGACACACACAAATGAAGACTTACACAAATAACACTACATGGAAAAATCAGCCTCGGTTTTATTGAAGCTTTTCATCAGTGGTAACGAATGATGCCACACCACTGACGTCCCCTAGCGCATGAACGGAACTCTATTAATAAATGTAAACAGCGTACACTCCATGATCCTAGATAACCAGGAAAATATAACTACACAATGATGAAGTACGGTGTGCAATTTTACAGCCGCCACACAGGCACGAAGTCAAGCTTCGATTTTACCTGCTAGATACACCATGTCGTCATGTTACTAAGGCTGGTAGTCCATTGATACGTAAATGTGTGACGCGAACGTAAAGCGCGAACGTATACAAACGAATGGTTATTGTCACTTTTATGTTTCACCATCAGGCGTGACTTTCAAGTCGTGCTCACGTATGACTGAAAAACCGGTATAAGCTTGTAAAGCCCGGTACTGCGAATCGCAAGGTCAATGATCGAACTCCCACAATTTGAAGCAACAATTTATCTTTAAGTCGTAATTAAACTACACAAATAATTACGTAGACCTACGTTGTATCTCACATTAGAGGTATGCCTGACATCAACCAGTAATTTCACATCTGAGCAAGGTTTCACATATACACTCATCAAATCGGACGATCATAACGACGAAGGTTGAGGGTGTCATTGTTCGCCCATTTCGAGAGTTGGCCGTTTTGCCTGGACATGTGCTTTTTGTACAAAATACCAAACGTGGAGAATTATAATTATTTGACAATCCGTAGTTGATAATTAAGACTTATTGTTACTTTACTGAATTTGCTGAATTTTCCAAAATGCATGACGGGTCCCATTAATCAAGTAGAGTGGTTTTAATTATTTGGACTAAAGTAGAAAAAGAGAATGATCATGTGTATCCACATTAACATTTGTTTCGTCAATATTTAAATTGATTGGATATACATGTACATGTTGTTCTGTTTCATTGTTAACTAACAACACCGATAAACAGTAGCATGAAAATTACATGAGACGCAGGATCAGAATTGATTGGCACCTTTAGGGAAATGCGGATTTTTTCCCCCTGATGTATAACATTGGTAACACTGTAATTACGCCTGGGTTAGAGTGTACCCAAATTACACTTGTTTTCTGCTAGAACGCCGACAAATGTTGGTGTGCCATGTTTGACATCGCAGTTTACATCATGTTAGTTCAGCTTCTGTATTGCATTGATACATTTTGAAGCAAAATTACGATATATTAATACTTAATCACATTCAGTGTTTTATCAATATCTTAGACTATTAGCCTATTTATAATAAACACAAGTGATTTACACTGAAATTTACGCTACAATCTAAATATAACATCGGTGTGACGTCACAACCGGCGTTCTATTGATTACACAAGGTACATGTAGGGAGTGATACGGGATTTTTATCCGTTACACACGAAAGAAGCATGATTCGGGATTTTCAATCCGACCTGTTGTTTTTGTTAGCTTGTATTGTATACAGATCATTTATAAGTATAATTTTATAATACAAACAAAAACTCGCATTCTATTTGCCAATACTACGCCGAATTAGATTCTGACCCATTATGCAATAAGCACATAGTCTTAATTGTAGACCGAATAGGCAGTAATACGGGTCCATGGTTTCAATATTTTTCAAAACTAAAACAACCTATATCATCATTCAAAAAAGTCTACACTATTTTAACAAATGTCCTGTATGTGTACACCTTTTATCCAGAAATAGAACTATGCTTGACAGCTCAACTACAACGTACACATATAATGTTTACATGTTTAACCCCACAATACAAGCTAGTCACTGATATACGGTGCCATGCATCTTATGTTTATAATAATCATGTACATAAAATAGCCAAAGACCCATTTCGGGAGAACGTCAAGAGAATTTGGACAACCACGATTACCACGAATGGGGAATTTGACCACGCGAGGCTGTTGATAAAGTAATTTGTAGCATCTAGTCTTGTTAAAGTTTATCTATGTAAGCCTATTACATATGTTTTTCATTAAGATGTCTTCTTTTGTTAATGTGTATACATATGTATATGTTGTCGTTAAGATATAATCGTGTACCTTTAAATCAGAAGCATGATTCTGTAATACAACAATAGATATGTTTCCCCAAATTAAGCCCCATGCGTTGAGCACGGAATCCTTTTGTTCACCGTGGTAATATTTCCTGACTTAATTAATTAACTTTCTTCCTCTACATGCTTGAAAGTGGCATACAATAGTAATTAGTCGCTGCATTAACACCGACAGGGTCTACCTAGAATACTTAATCAAAACCAATGTAAGAAACATGCATTGAGACGAATCTCGTAATTATCTTATATTTTTTACAATAGGACCACTATTACATGTGAAGAACAGTATCCCGTCAAAAAGTACCAACAAAAAGGTTAAACCATTATTATGTTTGATCTGCGTTTATGTGTTTAATTGCTGTGTGCATTTAATATTAAATAGGCTTGTGTCGCGTTTATTTGTAATCACATTAAACAGAAACTGCAAACATGCCTCTTTTCTGAGCTCTATTTGGAAGGGCATACACTTTGAGGTGGGTCAAAAGATCTCAAATTTCCCAATTTGCAAACCCAAGTTTTTAATA
>Ga0224511_10002679_pt1 | contig 12196 bp, 9 predicted proteins | sample SF_May12_sed_USG_2_FD_169988 | JGI IMG/M metagenome (GOLD analysis project Ga0224511, IMG submission 169988) | Sediment microbial communities from San Francisco Bay, California, United States - SF_May12_sed_USGS_8_1 | ecosystem: Environmental > Aquatic > Marine > Sediment | place: USA... | reverse complement strand
CACGAATCGGTCACTACGAATATATACGAAACTGGTAGGAACTTCACGAACTGATAACGATTCAACCACGAATCCAGAAAATTGTCAATTCTTGGAGATTCGTGGGTTTCGTGGTCGTAGTGTAATATATAGCGGTATTACGAATCCTCACGAATCCTGAAATTTGTCAATTCTTGGCGATTCTTGGGATTCGTGGTCGTAGTGTGATAGGGGCATAAAGGAGCCGTGTGCATAGACGTGCTTTATGTGAGACAGGCTTAAAATAAATACATGTAAATACAAACTAAAAATTATTGTGGTTTTAACCTGCTTTTAGACAGTTAAAATGCAGACGAATTACAAAATGTATTTGCATAATAAAACTTTATATTCCTTGCGTTTTACTGAATAATATTTTAATTTTAATTAAAACTGGATTTTACGAGTGTGCGCAAGATATTCTGTTTGGATAATTGTAAAGGCTAAAGTTAAGTATGTTTTATAACTTATTTTGTTATTATTATTTGTACATTCTACAAACTATTAAATTGTGTTTTATCTATACCACAATGAACCTTTGTGTCTATATGTACAAAATACAAGTGAAATTATTACGTTTTATACTTGCATTTACATATTAAGTTTTGAAACATCCTGCTTTGAGGTTGCGAAAGGTGACTAATGCTTATCAATCAGGATAGACAATATTTGACGCCAATAAGCGTAGCAATGTTGTTTTGTTTAAACCAATGAACTTTCAAGAAATACCAAAGGCTTGGCCCAACGCGTTTGCATCTTATTTAGATTAATTTATAAAAAAAAACTGCCATGACAACATGGTATAAAACACCGTCCAACTGTCAGGATAGCTAATTAAGTTGAATAAATTTTTCACCGTGCGCTCAGTAGTTTTAAATTACTTTGAAAATGGATAAGTTTGTGTGTGTTTTGGTGTTGAGCGTTCTCGTGGTTCTAGGTATACATGTCTATTTATATCTCATTTAAAATGCAGAAGTTCCTCAAATAATACAAGGTTTAAATCGTTTGAGCTCTCCTCAGAAAAGGGGTACATACATTTCTTATATAATAAAACGTTAAAATCGTTTGAGCTCAGCTCAGAAAATGGGTGGTGTGGGTATTGCCATAAGTCCAAATTACTAGATCTATATATATTTGAGTAATGTATACAAAACCCCACGAAATTGTTTCTTTTGATATTATAAACTAATGCATGCAAAAATCACATTTTTGATTATTTTAATTTGTAAACAAGATTTAACAATTTACACCCTATTCATATTAAGGGGAGGTAAAAATATGATAAATTACTTCCCTTTAACATTTTTAATAAGACGTAGATAATTTCTGTAACAGAGTTTTAAAAAACTGCACGGATAAAAAGTTTAATTAAACTATGAAACATATTATATTTTGTTAATTTCATTCAGTTATATTACATATATACTATGCATTTTTCATTTGACCACACCAGTTAAGCGTTGTAAGCCTTAAAGTGACCAAGAATGTGCAATTTACTTATGTGCATATATAAGCTGAGTATAACTCGTATTCAAAAAAATATTGTGACCTATTACATGTTCATATAACACACTAACATTTCTGTGTTAATGTGTTCTCAGGTCAGTCACAAGACTCCAAGCGGCATGGCACGTGTCGTTACGGCCAGACGGGCACCTGTCTAGGCTGGGCCAACCAGCAATGTCCCCCGGACTCCGACTGTAAGCGCGTGGCCGGCACACTGGGCATCTGCTGCCGACGTCAGCCTGGACCGGACGGAGGTTAGTGTGTAGTTGTCTGGTTCCCATCCCTTTGTAGTCAAATTCTTTATCGTATGGACGCTGAGATTCACCTGGACGTTGGTTCCAGTTCTCGTTCCGTCAACGAGCACTTTCAGTCACGCAATTAAAAGGCGGCGAATTATACACACTTAATACACAAAATATGGGACACATAGTCCTGCAGTTAAGTGATATTTCTAGGTTATTATACTGTACAAAACGGGAATATATTTTGATGAGTACACTGTTAAAAAGCCATAATGGACTAGCCGATAAATATAAAATAATAATAAAATATATTACAATATGTCAAGTAAAGCTTAATTGACATTTCCCTCAAATAAATGTAGAAAATAACGCCAGTTAAACATCCCTCCAGATTGCAGATGCCCGCGGGGCCAGCGCGGCGAGTGCGGAGGATGGGAGGGACGCACGTGCCCTCGGGGAACCACGTGCAGCTGCACGGAGCCAATCACGTGGGACGGATATGGAAAATGTTGTATAAACCGTACGTAAATGGCATTATAGTTTACTGTTAAAAACTAAACTATTAAAAGTTTCATGTGTTGGCATTACAAGTTTTTTAACATGTTGGTACAAAACCCATTTAGTTGATATGTGGACAGTAATGTTCTGTTATTATTGTAATTAGACTTGATTTCTTTGGTTATACGGCGCACATACGTGTATCAATAAGTCTTAAATATTTCCACTGCGCTATTAGGTTTGATATAACAAAACTTAATTAATCGTTCTAATTCAACTAGATTCTAACGAAGAATTCAGACCACGTGTAATTTGACGTTTCCTTGTTTGTAGGCCCAGGTCAGTATTGACAGTCTGCCGCAGGTTGACCAGATTTTGCGGAGCAACTGGTCGAAATACAGACAGACGCAAGACCAATCGTAACAACTCGGCCATTTCCGTCCTTTCCGAGGAAATCGCCGAGGGTTCCCGATTGACGCAAGACATTTCGTCTACCATTTTGAACATTGTTCTCGTTATTTTGTGTCATTTCTTTATCATCGACGGTGTATTTCTTTAAGGAATTGTTTGTCACAGTTTTGTTATATGTGCATTGTGACGCCGCATACAGCGCCTAACGCATAAACGACTTCACTTCGTTTATAAATGCGTTGACAATCAACGCGTAAAGGGAAGATTGCTTATATGCGGCACAACTGTGCATTTTTGCCGCATTTGCATTTCAACGCATAAATGGATTTGAAGCCGTTTATGCGTCAGGCGCTGTATGCGGCGTTACAGTGCATAGAGATCTATAAATTTGATTTCTAGGGTTGCATTCATTTCCAGACAATTTCCTATTCAAGATCAATCTGTGTACATTGAATATTTATCTAGAAGAATGTTTTTATAAAATAATGTTTCAAAATGATTATTTGTGAACACGCCAAAATAAAAATATAAAAGTTCCTAATTACAATTCCTGTGGCCTACTGGTTATTTTGACTACTTCGGAATCAAGAGCGTGTAATCGGTTCGAGTCCCAACACCGCCACCTACAACCAATCGTAACAATTCGGCAAATTCCGCTTCCCTGCGTTCGGCTAATATTGTTTAAAATAAATGAAATACATAATATTTGGTTAGCGTTAGCGTATCCTTATTCGGTTTACGAGCTAAGTTTTCTTAACAAAAAATATCCGCCCCACCCCATGTTCTAATCTATAAGAAGCAAATGAAACAATGCTAAATACTCGTATCAGAAGTTATGTATATTCATTTTTCAGATAAAACCCAAGAAAAACAATAATACAAATGACATTTTAAAAATCATTCTGAGGCTATTCAGGTTTTTTTTCTTCATGTGGCCTTCGTTAATACAAAACATCTAATACACAACATTTTAAGATGCAGTTTGATTGATTAGCATTCATTTGCAAACTTATGACGTGCGTTGATAAACCACCATTCAAAAGAGCCACAAAACGCGTTACCGTTGTTTATCTTCAGACCTAAAGGCGTAAAACAAACGCTAACGTAATTCAACCTGCGCACGGTCAGGGTTGAGCGGAGAAGCTCTACGTTACGTGGTTTGAATATTGGTGTATATAGTATGCTTAGACGACCTCAACACCATGAAATCCTATTTGCAGTAGCTAGAAGTGAGTTCGGATTCTGACGGAGTTGTTGTATGATCATACACATTCATTATACATTTGACTTACTGCCGTATACGTTAGGAAAGTACGGAGCTGTCGTTATAGTGCTGAAGCACTGAATTACGTTGTTGACTAAACACACGTGTGGATATAAACTAGTAAAAACTGAATAATTCTATGTAATCTCAGGACTGTTTGTTTTTTAATTTGATATAGATAATCGCCGAACAGTGATCTATTTAATAAACTGCTTACATTAGGCAATCGCCTACCAATATAACACTTTTGAATTTAACTGTGATTTTAAAATAAAGTTTGTATTCAAAAGACACATTTCAAAGACTATCGATCATGAAAATCCCGACAGTAATTTGCACGTGCCTCGTGCTCGCCAGTCACGTGATAGCGCAACTTCCGGACCGCACACCCACGGAACGCTACCCCTTCGCCATTGACCTCGACTCAGACGGAAATTACATACTCAGGTACTTATTTAACTCATTCAGTGTTATAGGTTGTATTGTCTTGGATAATAACTACACGATGTCGGAATACAAAGAGATTTGGGGGCATACAGAAACTCTTTATAGTTTCAAGATTCAAGAAACTGTTTATAGACTGTATACGTATACATGCCACTTTATAATCGTACATAAATAAATGATTGCGTCACAGCTCGCGCATATTTCTTAATTCTGAAAGGGTAATTAACATTAAGGACCATCAAAAATCTTTCCAATTTTCCATTACGCCATGTTTGATATCAACAGCAATTTCTTTCACTTTAAGTACATAAACAGTTTGTGTACGTTCACCCACCTGGTGTTGCCATCTTTTCCCTAAGCGATTGACTTTGTAAATGATTGCATTTACGTCATTGGTTCTCTGACATTTACATTTGTAAATTATTTATTATTACTTTGTAAAAATTGTCCTCTCAAAACTCGTTCAAAACATAAGAATGAGCGATCGAGAGTGATTAATGTAACAAAGGATAACTTACTTGTAAATCGCAATCAACCATAAATAAATTACAATACAATACAATGCAATAAAAAATAAACATGTAGATCTAGTTCAAGATTTACCGCCTATATTACATATGAACTTCTGGTTTTGAAAGTTACTGAGTTTCTTTAACTTGTTTAACATTTTCCCAAAATCACGATAATTAAAGATGTCTCTAATGACACGGTTTCATTTGTCGTAGATGGGGTTTCAACGAAACCGACATATGGTTTGAGATTCAAGCTCGGACCCTCGGCTGGGTTGGGTTCGGCATCTCCGAAAATGGCCGAATGTACCCGGCGGACGTCGTGATTGGCTGGGTGGGTGGCGGAGCAGTCACAATTCAGGTATTATACTATTATAAACTGGAACCTTTCGACAACATAGTCTCGCGGGCGTTGGACAAACCATATTTGATAAACGAGTCCTTCGTCTTACACATTTTACCCGTGTTTGTTTGCCTTGACCATAAAGACGGTTTCTGCTTTTATCATGGCTAAAAACATGTTTTACCATTAATTTAAAAGAATTTTATAAGTTTTGTTTTTAAAACATACTCTGTCCCTTAAAAAAAGTTATTCACGCATACGAGTAATCATTTTAATTGTGTAAAAAACGGCCATTAAAACACATGCACGCGTAGGAAGTGCAATATAATTTTACAGACATGAAGATTGGACAAACTTGTTATTTTATTTGCTATTAAGTTGGCAATACCTTCTTGTTATTAAAACCAGTTGACAATACATATTGGCTGGCTCTTCTTGGTATCAAAACCAGTTGACAATACCTATTTGCTGGCCTTCTTGGTATCAAAACCAGTTGACAATACCTATTTGCTGGCTCTTCTTGGTATCAAAACCAGTTGACAATACCTATTTGCTGGCCACTGTTTCCAGGACTACCACACTGTGGGGTACATGCACCCGGTACTGGACGGAAGCCAGGACTGGACGGGGGATTATGGGTACGAGGAGAACGGCTGGACCGTGCTGGGCTTCCACCGCGCGCTGGACACGTGCGACACCGCCCACGATAGGGTCATTACGGTAAGGATTGGGTACTTGTTCTAGGCGTAAGCTTATCATGTTACAGTAACATTTGAATCATTAAGTTGATGAAATTATTTCTTTTTTTGTGTTGCATAGGCTCAAATTTGTATTAGTTCAAATGAAAACGTAAAATAATAGTTACTAAATATGTGTTTTTGAAATAAGGTTTATTTCAAAATTATGCAAGATGTAATTGCACATCAATAAATATACAATGTATTCATACATCACTGAGACCATTTAAATGTAAATTGAAGATATGCAAAAATAATGAATGCATTGGCATTGCCCTGAATTTTTTTAACATTATCAATCAACCAAAATATTTAAAGATAATGTAGATGCAAATTTAAGCAGAAACTGCGATACATTAAATTTACGTGTCAGTCTTTTTTAATTCTCCAAAAGTCACTCTCTTTAAATACTTTGAACAAACTAAGCAATACTCTCAAACTCTTAAAGTCACCAGAGCACGGTTTGGGCATTAACATGGGGAAACCCCAAACTATCCCTAAAAGTCTAAATAACTGCGTAATCGATCATAAACATGTGCTACTTTTGAAGAAAAATATGCATAAACCAGAAAAATTCCAATATACCATTCATTATGAGGGGAAATCATTTTCTTGTCCACGGACACAAAAAGGATTTACCTCATATTACATGCTTTTTTCATCTTTTAAAATATGTAGTCAAAATTTTTTTTAGTGTCAGCCATTTTACATCACATGTCTTTGCTAAGACTCTTACCTAAATCATATTTTAAGATTTTGTACTTTTCAACCCAATTTTCTGTGCTTTAGCTCCTTTAATAATGTATTAATATTCATCTACTTACTTCCAGAGAGACACGCTACGCTTGATATTCGCCTCATCTCCTGACGACCCCGTGAATGATCGCCTGGTCAAGCACAACTTCAGGGGACGTAACTCAGTCTCGCTTCTCACCTTCTCTCCACCACCGCTTTACCTCCCTTCCGGCATATCAAATGTTGACTTCACCAATGGCAATGTAAGTTGATTTCCTACAAAAACACAATACTTTTTACCATTTTAGTTAAAGACAAATTGATATTTCTATAATAAGGCAGACATTTACTGAACACTGATGGTCATGAATTGTTAAAAGATCACTAGAGCTGAATTAATCTGAACACATCTCACAGTGGGCTACACCACACTATCGATCGCCGATTAGGCGGAGTTGGCCGAATAGTTCCGATTGGAGCTGAATCAGTGGACCACGCAATACCTGTCGGCCAAAAGACACCACGTCAAACTGTTAGCTTCTTTACTGTGCATACAAATACTTGTATTTGATTCAATAACTAGTATTGTAACAGTATGATCTGCTGCTATTCCAGTTCACACTCCCTACCGTACCCAACACGTACCGGTGCCGTTCGTTCAGCCTGGACGGTGTCGCCGACAAATACCACATCATCAGGGTGAGTCTTATAGGTGATAGTAGTTATAGTTTTTGGTCCTCATGGATCATGGATTGTATGTTGTTTACATTTGAAAACAGATTTCCGCTCATGCGCTAGGGGGCGTCAGTAGTGTGGAATTTTTCATTAGTACTGATGAACAACTTCAATAAAACCGAGGCTGCTATTTTCCTATGCAGGCTATGCTTCATGAGGACTTTCCATTTTCTCAGTTGAAATATACACAATTTATTTGACACGAACATTGGAAATTGTTTGGATTAAACTCATATAGAATCGACTGATTTTGGGGATTGAATTGAAATGACAATAAAGGCTATATTTGCAAATTCAAAAATAATTATAATTAATTTAATCTGTACCAGTCCTTAGCGGAATCCCCATCAATGCCGTTAACACATAACAGTGTCTTAGTATGATACCACAATAAAAAGTCTTATAACGATGCGTTAGACTACAGTGATAATGTTACAGTGTAATTATACACTTGTCTTTCCGGTTGTCAGGCATCGCCAATCTTGTCGCCCGCCTCAGCGCGCTACGTCGACCACATGTCACTGTACAGATGCCGCGTGAACGACCCCGCTCTGCTCGTGCAGGGTGATAGTTTCAACTGCTTCACGGACGCTCCCAGTCACATCCAATTCTGCAAAGAACACGTGGCTAGCTTCGGACATACCAAAGAGGTAAAACTATAATCATAACTTTAATGAACATGGTTACATTGGGACAGTTATCATTACTGATTGTTGGCTAATGAAAAAAAGTATCATTGAAAACAGTAACTGTTTCAAATTTGAACAATCACCTGTTCTGTTGACCTTTTAAGGCTTCTTTTCATCAACGTGTTTGTTATTTCAGGATCTGTACCTGCCAGAAGACATGGGCATCCCTCTAGGCGGGGCGGGGGAACCCAACTTCTACGTCCTAGCGACACATTACCACAACGAAGACGCCACGCCAAGTACGTACACACTGCAATTATAACTTTACATAGAATTTATCCATTAGATTGAGCATGTTATATTTTTGTTACACACATTGGCATACAGTGACACCTCGGACATAAAACTGTATACAATGTAATATTCACATAAACATATAGTTTGTTTTATTTCCAGACATAGTAGACGACTCCGGCATCTCGCTTCTTCTGACGTCAGAGCTGCGCGCGCATGACGCGGGCTTCCTGTCCATGGGAAATATTATCTCGCGCAACTGGCAACAATTCCTGCCACGTGGCCAGGAGAGTTTCACAACGAGCGCGCACTGTTCCGAGAACTGTCTTAAATGGGTACGTGGATATAATGATGCTAAATATGTACCATTTAAAAGGCTTTATTTGTTTCACGTCAGGATATATTGCGTAACTTGTAATATAAAACATTTTAATGTCGTACCTTAAGTCATGTTATTAAAGCGGCTTGGATCTAGAATTTCATTTTAAAGAAATTAGAAACATTTTTCTTACATGGAAAAATGTACAATTCGCCTTTATTTTTTGTAAAAAACGCTCAATTTGTTTTTCCAGGGTTTCCATGGTGCCGGTAACTTTGTTCCGATGACAGTGGTCGGCGTTCAGTACCACGCGCACAGTCTCGCCAGCGCCATGAAATTACGTCACATCCGGAACACGGGCGGCCCCCGACGTCAGCGCGGACCTTACGTCGAGAATCCGTGGATTGACCACGAGGCGGCCTTCGACGTTGAACATCAAACATTCCGACTTCTGAATGAACGCAGAAACGTGTCATATGTACGTAGAGTTTCACATTTTTCTTGTTTTTTAATTGTTTGCAGTAAGGTGCTTAATTGGGTTCAGTACACGTATTAATTAGTCCCTTTATACTCCTTATGACGTTATTGACATAATTATTTTTTTGCATTATTTTAATTCAAGTTTGAAACCAATATAAATTTTAGGATTAAATAATCATTAAATGATTGTTTGTACAAAACTGTTATAACAGTTATGTATGTGTGTGTTTTCAGTTTGACAAAATGGTCCTGGACTGCACATACGATACCTCAAACCAGTATAACTACACGCTGGTATGTTTTAACCTTTGATTATGTTTATGTTTTAAACATATACTGTTTGCTCCGTTAAAACGTAAAACATATATTTGTAAATGTTTATGGGATAAAGACATTGCCGAAGTGATGGGTTAATAACTGCAGTTTAGTTTGCTGATATGGAACTTGTCGAGACCAAGAAAATGTGTTCCTTATAAACGTATAGCGTAAAGATTGGGGAGGGAAAATGAATTCTTTATAATCGGAAATTCCTTTAAAGCAAGATCAGTTAAAGCGGGCTTTTTGTAGTTGTATCAACCATTACATCTACGTTTTAACCCCGTAAACCTTTGATGAAAGCTCAGTTAGGCAAACAAATTCATTAACGTACAACCATTAGTCAATTATTTATTAATATGAGAGTACTGCATCAAGGATAAAAACTAGCAACACATATTTATGTGAAATATCACAATTCACAGCATATAAATGTAAACGTAACATAAGAAGGTTAGAGCGTGAAAAATACATTTCTCGTACCGAATTAATTAAGTTTGGTTTAAAATCGTCGACGAACACCAAACAAAAAAGTGTCGGTCGAGTTAGTGGAAACCTACCACCTTTTTTACGCCTAACACCTACACGTAGAACCTAATTCCCCTCTGACCCGCATTCTATGTGAAAGGACAAACGTGTACATGTGTAAGCCAGTAATGCTATTAATTGTTAATCCCATTAGTCTAAGTGTTAGAGCTTCCAATGCCATTGTTTATGTTAACTGAGTGTAAAGTTGCTTTACTTTTAAGATGTACTTAATGTACCTCAAGACCATATGGTAGTTTATACTTAAAAGTTAATTAAGCACTTCTTTATACATTGTATATTTCATCAACTATTTCAAATGCCAACATTCAATCATCTTTAAGTATTAGGCAGTAGAGGATCCTAACGACCGCGGACCTTTGATTTTGTTCATGCCCCAAACGCTAATTTTTCTCCTTTTTTCACTAGGGCCGCTCGCGATTAATTTTAAGCCTAATTTTAATGAAAATAGGACCAAACGTGCTAAGACTTATACTTCAACCGTCAACACTTTCAATGATTTTCTAAACAAAGTCCACACCCCCTCCCCTATTGTCAAATCCTGGATCCGTCACTGTTTGTTAAAATGAGTTTTAGTTGAAACATTCTGTTACGTTTCCTCGAATTGCTCGTTTTCCATTTTAAATACAGTTTATTTGTACTCGTATAGATTAGTAATCTTTTGACATCCATTTTGGTTATGAAAGTCCCAATATATTCAAAATGTTGTATGCCTTTGTTCTTCGTAACATGTTTTGATTGAAAACTAACTCTCTGCTTACTGAATGGGTGTTTTGCCCTAAATACACATGTGATACCATGTTTAATGTCCCCAAAAATAAAATCACGTTTAATGTGGATTTTAAGTCATCACAATTTCAGACATGAGACTTTAATGTCTGAAGAGTACATATGTCTTGCCATTTTCCCAAAAGTCAGCCAGTGTTAGTATTGTACAACGCTAATTGTCATGGGTAACCAGTATAGTATCACTTTTACCAGTATTACACACTGCAAATTTCGATCGTGATATTGCATTTTATGCCTCAAATGTATCGCTCCGTCGTTAAGCCACGCCTTCCGATTCATTTTCTCTGTTTTATTGTGCGATGTCCCATTATGATACATCTTTATCACAAACGGTTCATTCTTAATGTCAGTAAGTTAATCATTTTTAAAACACATGTGATACCCCTATACATACATGTACATGAGCCTGACGTGCTTACTGTCCAATCCCCTAGTATGCAGCCGTATTCCGGAAGTCAAGTTTAGTGCAAAATGTGCGTTGTATCTTATACATATCCACACCCAGGAATTGTCCACTTTAAATGAGTGTTGTTCATTCATTTTTGTTTGTTTGTTTGGTTCCTCTAGGGCGGATACGGGGAGACAAACGAGTTGTGCCGAGCGTACGTCCTCTACTACCCCCGGAAGGCGATCGAGGGCTGCCTCTCCTGGAGCAACTATGACGCCCTCCGCGACTCCCAGGGCCGGCCGGTACCTGGTACCGATACGTTTGACGTTCTCAAGAGGGCGGACTGGACGCGTGATGGCGTCATGCTCAACAACTTGAAGCACGCGCTGGAACATTCCACAGAGAACGCGCAATGCTGGTCATCGAGACAGTCGCCTTCGGTATGTTTAGTGCATCGTGTTGACATTGTTTCTGTTTTACATACTGAATAAAACATAAGCATGCATTACTGAAAAAGAAACTTGCGTGGACTTAACGAGGAAATATAGCAAGATTTTAAAGACAAACACCTACATTTTGACTACATGTATTACCGGTACTCTGTATACGCTTGCAATAATCATTGAGGTTTATGTTAAACACACAATACTCTTATCCCTGATTTATAAACTGTATTTAAAGTATGAGAATGCGTTTTTAATTGTAGCTTTTTTATTTGCAGTACGCACTCGACTATTTCAAGTTGCCAAGTGAGCGGCCATCAAACACAATGGGTCCAACAAAGACGTCAACTTGCCCCGTGTGAACGGTGACGTCACTCGTAACAACCCGGACATTTCCGTAATTCACATTCCCGGCGAATATGCTTTTTAGCTCACCTGAGCACGAAGTGCTCAGTGAGCTTTTGTGATCCTTCAATGTCCGGCGTCCGTTGTCCGTCGTCCGTCCGTGCGTGCGTGCGTGCGTGCGTGCGTCCGTCAACAATTTCTTT